>Ga0210059_1009304_pt1 | contig 15367 bp, 6 predicted proteins | sample Ectturendosymbi2_FD_188042 | JGI IMG/M metagenome (GOLD analysis project Ga0210059, IMG submission 188042) | Ecteinascidia turbinata endosymbiont from Florida, USA - Sample 2 (SPAdes) (version 2) | ecosystem: Host-associated > Tunicates > Ascidians > Unclassified | place: Key West, Florida... | reverse complement strand
CCCCCCGACTGGTTTTTGGCCCTTCTTTCTGGATTTGCCCCCCTGCTGCTAAATCCTGGCGACGGGCCTGTGCGCCACCCCAGACAGACGCTCTTATCATTCGTAGTTCTAGTGCGTTTCAATTCAAATAATTTCAAATATTTTTTGCAAGAACATACACACTGCTAACTGGGCCGGACCGTAGCTACGGGGGGCATTCATGGGTAGTACCCCTACCCAATTTTTTGTGCCACCCAAAATTTTGTTGTACCCTGAAAATTTTTTATTAAAACATATAATAAAGAAGATCTTGCCCCCTAACAATGTATTTTGCCCCTCAAACCTTAAAACGTGGATACGGGCCTGTAACTGTGTCCAGACTCATTTGACGTTTGTTGCGATACGCTTACATGAAACGGGCTTTCGCTACCCATGTTTGCTTTCCCAAAACCAGAAAAATGACCTGTTCAACCCTCGAGGTTGCAAAGCGTAGAAATTAAAGAACAGACTACGTAAGCTAAATTGTCTGTCTGGTGAAAGTTTCATCTGCGCTAATAATTCAATTAATGTTCTTTATATCTCATTTTGTGTTGCATTTTTTCAGCTTATTTAGGTCATTTTTGGAACAATTATGTTTCAAAATGGTACAATTTTATTTGTAACTCATGATTTGATTTCAAAATGTATTTTTTCAAAAAAGGACGCTTGTATTCAAATTTTTTTGCAGCATCGGTATTGAACGTTCTCAGCAAGTCGCTTCAAGATGCAATTGTTTGGGTCATTTCTTTTCTCTGAAAACGGCAAATTTTCTGCTAATCTCAAGTTTGTCGATTTTTAACCACAATGATAAACTATAAAAAGTGGCGGCAAGCTCATGGAAGAAAAAGGCCAAAATTAATTTACACTGACTCACTAATTGCACTCGATATTTTAGAATATATATAAAATTGTAAACCTCTTTGTAGTGTGAGAAGCTTTCACCGCACTGTGCTTACCACAATCACTTCAACTTATGATAATATGATGTTATTTTTCCCATCAGTGTATCCTAACCACCTTGAAAAGATTAATTCCTAAAACAATTTTTTGCCAGAAAACAGTAGTTTGACTTTGGCAGAACTCGTTCCGAAATGCTTCATTCCTGTATTTTTGTTGCAGGTTTAAAAAATGCAGCATTTGTTCTTTCGTCGCTTAACGCCGCCGTGGTCACCTACGCCTTGCACCGGAGGACTACGAGTATGGGGCGCCACCGTGCGGACTCTTCATTGAACAGCGAGGGAAGCAGCATTCTTCAGCTGCCCGCATTTGACACAATGATGCGGGTGCTGTCAATGGGACAGAACTCATCGCAGGTATTCTTGTCTAATGATGCAATGTAGGCAAAAATGAAAGCGCCAGAATAATGGTTTGAACTGTAAGAGTGTAAGCGCGGATCAAAACATTTTTCTGTAAAACTTGGATAAAAATTGTTTTGTTAATCCCGTCGCCATTAGAACTACCTACCTATATCGGTCAAACCTTGTAAAACTTTTTGATGAAACCCTAGTTTAAGCAATATGAACCTCTTCTTTTTGTTTCATGCACCAGCGTTTAGCTCTTGTATTGTTTCTGTTTATTAGCTGAGTCAAATGAAACAATAAATCAATAAATAAATAAATCGTTTCTACCGCTGTTTCACTGTGTTTATTAAAGTTGCGATTGCCAGTGAACGCAGCTGTATGCTATAAAATACTTGGAAAATTTGTACAAAAAACATTTAGTTTAAACATGAACCTTCAAAAAGCTTTTCCGATTAAAAACAGCAAAATGCTTGTTGTTTTGAAACAGAGCTACCTCTATTCAATTAATCTATATTTGCCTGATAATTTTCGGCTATATCCCCGATTCTCATATTCACAATTTTATTTATCGTTTGTATTAGCATCGTGGGAACGCAACCATTAAGGGCGCGATGCCTTATTACGTTTTGTGGGATCCTGTCATTGTAGTCTTTCGTCACAGACGTTCTCTTACCGTCGTGTTTAAATGTATACTATGTGAGAGTCTGTAACAGCAATAAAATAACAAAGCAGTGTCGGTGACAGGTTAACGAGTTGCTTTTTAAGTAATGGCGCTACGTTGGCGCTGGAATGAAAACAGTTTCAATCATGAAAAATGGGCAACACAAAGTTCTGCAGCACGGGATCCCTCATGTGGCCATTGCATCGATCTGACCCTGATCAAATATATTGTGGTTTTAGCTGATCTTCCAGTCGTCGTGTAATGTCGCATATATTTAGCAACAGTATGGCGAAAAGGGAGCAAACACTTCATTATTTACATACAGTTTAACAAAAAATCAATGTTATTTTAAGTAATTTTCGCGTGATGACCCCGTTCGTTTGTAAACTCGAAAATATGAACCCGAGTTACCACAAACTTAAAACCACCACGGATAAATTGATTGTCTCAGCAACGTGTACCTCTTGTGTAAAACTTTTGTGGACCAAAGAAAATACGTTTTTATGCATGCGGGAATTGCGCATCTGACTGAAACAACCTCTAACTTATGCCGCCTTTAACTAGCAGAACAGTTCACCACGCAAGCAAGCGCCCAGACGCGAGATGACGTCACCCAACCGATCTGCGCTGTTTGCAAAAGATCTGTTTGAAAGAAGATCTAATGAAACAACTCCACTCAGGCCCAGCCCTTACTCACCAGCCATTCAAGTTAAAGGTAGAAGCTCATTTGATTAAGAAAAGTGATGTGAATTGTCTACGAATACAAGCAAGCTTGTGTAATCAGAAGAAAAATAAAGGTGTTGCCTCCTGACATTTACAAAGATTTTGTCAACAATTCGCATGATACCTCAAGTTAACAATAACGGAGCAAGCATTCGACCACAATATGAAGTACTTTACACTTTATGTTAGATTAGATAGAAAGTTTCATTTTACTCGCTTTGTACTCCCTGTGGAGTGTCAGAAGCGGTGTGCTGGCCGCCCCATGAATTTGAAATTTTACACTTTCCCATGAAATGTTTAGCAAAAAGGTCCTTAATTTCGAGTGGGTAAAATGGAATTTTACCACTTTTGGCCCCTCCGGGAAAAAATCTTTTTGGCTACACATGGCAAAATACACTATTGCCCTCCCCCCTGGCTAAAATCCTTCCGACGCTCATGACCACAGCGCCATATAAAATTTTGTTTTTGTTAGTTTGATTCATTTGCTGGCGCTTTAGTGATTGAGGATTTTTGGGCATTCATCATCATGGCTTGCCGTACTTCATACAAGTATAGGTTTCTAATATTTCCAGATGAGTGTAAATGGCGAATTTTAAATTATAATGGATATCACTTGTCCCAAAAAAATAGGAAATTATCCTTTCTGGGGGTGTTGCCTCATTCACTTTTCAAATCCTAAAATCCTAAAATAAATTTTAGAAAGCAAGGTTTTGGGACAAAACGTGACGTAAATCAAGATTTTCTTGTCGAAAAACACGATGCATCCCTAATATAATTGCCGCAGACTGATTTGAAAGATTTATTTTCAAATAAGGGTGGTACTGAATTTCTTCGCAATTGCGATTGTTTCCTGCAGAGTTAAAAAATACGAAAAATAACAGTGGAAAAGGTTCATCCAGCAACATGAAGCAACTGAAAACAAATCCAACTTCCACCAAGACCCCACAACTTCCCCGTTTGAAGTCAGTTCTGGTGCCGAGTAAGTACTTTACTTAGGGATAAGTGGCTTATTGTTCAGCAAATTTTCTGGAAGCCACAATGCAAAAGCATCTGAATTATCAGTCACCAAATATATGGTTTACGAAAGATTTCAAAGTGCTTGTGGAAATGCATTCAAGACTCGCCGTTGTTGTGGCATCAAGAAGTTATATGGTATAACTGTCGAATACGTAGGCTGCGCTTCTGGGAATCTGTGACTTTGAAAAATAGAAAAATAAGAAAACCTGAGAAGTCATGAAAAAGCAAAACCATGTCGAATTTTTTTCTGGTTGAGACACTTGCTCTAGCAATCGAACAAAGTTTTAATATCGGTTATTAGTGTCTTTTCGAAAACTGTTCCAAAATGTTTTCCAAGGCGGGCGACGGCCGCCTGCTTCAAGAGATCCCTCGTGTTGCAGATTTGACTTATAACATGACCTTGCAGGGACAAGCTGGACAACTGGTTTTCATCAACGAACAACTTCAGGAGTAACTGTCCAATCGTACGTTGGTCGACATGGAAATGCAGTAGTTAGTGTTCGCACCACCACGGCGCTCCTCCTTTTAATATGGATCATATTTTTTTGCATGTGGCTCAGTCCAGCAATTGCCAGGCTTTTCACCAACTCGTCTAGGCGTAGGTAATGAAGGTGCATTTGTGTTTGCCTGATGCATTATGACTCGTCACAAGTATTGGTTGCATTAAAATTTCTGCAAGTAAAATTCAAGCTAGTATTTTGTATATGAACAAGTAACCCTTCTACAGAAATTTGAAGTTTGTTCAATTCGTTGAGTTGTCAAAATTGTTACAGTGTCATGAGGCTGCAATCATTTTCAAATATTTACAACTGAAAATATGGTCAATAAACGCAACTCATTGAAAAAGAAGTTGAAAGCGACTTGAATTTCACTGAAGTCATAAGGTCTGATTTTTCAGGATCCAAAATAAGTCGTTTTCGCAAAATCGCTCTTTCTTTCATGACCTGTGCCCGATGCTCTGTCAGCTCTGTGTCTTTGTGAAAACAGATGGGTGCGTACGTAAATCGGTACAAACAGGTATTGTCTTTCCTAATTAATTCGGTCCACAAAACGTATACCCATTTTTAAATAACCTTAATCATCTCTTGTCCTGCTGCAAAGCAAGTTCATGGCTGCATTTACGTCTATATTTAGACCAGACGCTTATTGTGTTGGCTACAACTTTATTTCCGCATTTGAAATGACTTACACACTGACCAAATCACTGTTGAATGCAGAGGTGTATCCTGGTTTGGTCCATTGATCTGCACTTACGAATGCAGCCACTTACGGCAGGGGAAGCAAGTCCCAGGTAATTTGCGAAGCGCTGTTTTGCTTTAGAACTGTCGGGCTTTCATGAAAAGGTAAATTGTAGGAAGCTTATAGGACTGGCTACAACTTTGAAAAAAATTAATTATGAAAGCACACGTCTTTTACATGCATCAAGTCTGATTGGTTGCATGATTTTGTTTCGTCGCTAATGGTGTGTTTCTCAAGACTAGAAACTTTGAAAAGTTGGAATTACTTACTTCTTTGTATTCCTGTATAGCTATTTTAGGTTGTTTTGTTAGCGTTTAATTTTTCAACAATATTATAATAAAAAGCACCCTGATTATTTTTTGGATTTCCTCATAAAATGAAAAAATTTTAGAAAAACTGTGATATCGCGTTTGTGCAACCTTCGATGAAATTTTGCGAAGTTCTGATGATAGTTCCATTTGGATTAAAATATGTGGCACAGGCTATGTTTTCGTTTGATGTAAAGACTGCCTTATCAAAAGAGCATGTATGCAATTCCACCTTCATTTGTTTCTAGTAGAGGAACAGTTCTATCCTGCGAGCTTAGAGAACTCAAGCCATCTTGCAAATGGGTTCTTAAACACCAGCAGCGAAAATCGAACTGGCTTCGGGCCAAACAGAAGCGTCGAAAATGCCGAATATGCTACTACCATAATGAGTGAGTCATTTGTACAAAGAAAGTGCTTCCTTTATTGCTTCCTTTAAATTAACGTATGTATTCAGCTGGTGTACTTGTGTAAACTAGGTATCCCAAACCTACAGCAAGCAGTTTTATAAACTAAGTGACTCTAAAACATTTTAGGCTGTAAGTGTATGAGTGCGTACGCTTCTCTGAGAGATTTTAGTTCTTGGATAGTTTTCTCCAACTTGAAGGGAGATGTAAGTAGTTTTTAGTTCTCGAAAGTCAACAGTAGCGGGTTTGTGTTGAGTCCACAAAATTCATCCACTGGAAAAGAGGCTGCTTAGCTTCATTACATGCTAAGACAAGCATCGTTTAGGTTAGGCTGTATCTGCAATATAATAAAGCGTTACAATGCTTTACAGAAGCAAACATTTGTACAAAGTGTCGGTGCTAAGCCGTTTACATTGCAGTAGCAACGATATAAATTGATTTTATGAAGGTTTTAATGTTTTCATTATTGTCCACATTCATTAAGTCAATTTTATATTTTAAAACTTCGTGTTTTCAAGTTTGATCTCACATTATTTTAAACTTTCGTTGTTCTGGTTTTAGTTATCAATATATTGATTACATGTTTGTTCAGATGCCAATGAAAGCTTTGCATCATCCAACATCCTACATGGTAAACGCTTACCAACGCTACCTCTGGAAAACAGCACCACCGTCGTGTTTTTGTTGCTGCAAGAAACGAATTCAGCCGATACATCACCTGAGTCAAGTGCCATTGAACATAAACTTCACTGCTGCCAAGTGTGTTCTAGTTTCTTCTCCCCACTCAGCAAAGTACATGTCGCTGTCAGCGCTTTTTTCATAACATTTTCCTGGTTGTTTATGTTGGCCAGTTCCCTGCATCTACTGCGACTGAGAAAGACTTCGAGCAATGTGTTTGTACGCTGCAGCGCCCTTTGGCGGTTTATTTTAGCCGTGTCTATTTTTTATTTTGTGACGCTTGTCCCTTACGTGGCTTTGAGCGTTTTCGACGTTCTCAAAGGATATATTAATCGAAGTGGACCTTCGCCTACGTCGGCGTTAAACACGGACATTTCATTTTCAAACGTTACCGCGGATGAAGTGCTGTGGAAGGATTCATCATCAGCACTTCTGCTTGTTCATTGCGCAGTACTGCCAGCTATCTACTTGATTCGACTTCTTGGCTTCCGCAGGTTGCTTTCTGGTGTTTAGCACCTGCGCTTCGAAAATGTTTGGTCAGTTGCTCATTTCCTTCTTTAGTTACTTCAAACAACCGAAAGTTTTTATCTGAGCAGATCGATTTCAAGTCACACCGTATTGTAATCGTTAGAATTTGATAAAGAATGTTTTTCACTGCGTGCTGCTGAGGTTTGAAAATGCCGTAATTTTGAGGTTGCAATTGTCAGTAATAACACCACGAGCTAGAACCCTTGCTATAAAAGGTGGAGAGAATCAAATATGAGCTTAAACTTGCAACTGCGCAAACATTTTTGAAGCCACTTGCCAGAAGGTAGATGTCTAACTTTTTATACAGAAAGTACTGACTTGTTTTCAGTCTTGATGAGTGGTTTTACATAGCGTTTTTTTCTCAAAAATTAGTGAAGTACACTCGACTATTTTGTGCCACGAGAAGAGCATCATCACTATAAGTATCAGTCGCTTTTAAAATTCTTTGACTTAGGATTCAACATTTTTGAAAGAGAAATGTTGATTACAAGTCAAAGGTGATATGAGTAAAGGTGCTATACCATTTCAGTGGTTACCAATTGTTATACACGCGCAATAACAAAATAACAAGTTCTCCTTTGAAGCTTGTCACAAGGTCTCTACTTGACTGCCATACGTTCGTCGAGTGATCACTCGTTTATTCTGTAATTTTGACAGTTATTTCGAAAACTTCGTTGGTTTTTGTGATCATGGTATGAAGCACTGTAACAAAATTCTTCTGCAGCAGCACACACTCCATAACAAGCAATATGCGATGATAATATGACAGGAAGTGCGGTATGAAACATCCATAGAAAGCCAAATCTTGAAATCCTCTAAAGATTGGAAGATGTTGTTTCTGAAGCACCAAATTTTGCAATAAATTTTATTAATCCAACCTCCCAGCAACTGGTTCTTTCGGATGTCAGTCGAGTGAATATACTATCAGTCTGACTCAATGCAATCAAGTGCAAATGCTATATTCAGTTTGGACCCACGCAGTTGGATAAATAACACAATGGTCACCTTATCCTTTTCGTGTAAGTGTGTATGTTCCTTTCAAACATTAAACAAGTGCAACTTCAAAGAGATTCAAGCAATGAATCCTGATAGCAACTGCGACGTTCTTCCAAAGTGGGCACGCTTTACTTTTAAACGATTTTCGGAAACCAAGAGTTTTGCGATCGGTAAACATCGATGAAATTGTCATGTTTCAGTGCAGGAATGCTATCATCGCAAACTACACAGGAGGCAATTCGGAAGCCGGAAAAATTCCGGTCATTAGTTGAAGAAAACCATGACCAGATTGTTTGTAATGCGTACTTAATTCCAACGAACAACAGTGGTGACCATAGTGTCAGGTGCTGTGGTGAAGCACTCGAGATTGCATTAAATAATTTGAAAGACACATTGTGTAGTCTCTGAGCAGTTGTCGTTCAAGGTCATCATATAGCCTGGGGCAGAATGGGCAACACACGGGAATGATATTGCTTAGGTAATGATTTTATTGGCTAACGCAGGGGTCTCGCGGGCCAAATCCAGCCCGCGAAGCCGTTTCATCCGGCCCGAGAAGACATTTTGTCAAAAATGAAAAAATACGATCTTTACGAAAAACTTGCCGATTTGATAGCATAACATATCCCGAAAAAATCACACTGCGTAAGATGTTCGGCCCTCGAACTGTTGTATATTAGCTTATGTGGCCCTAGGATAAAAAGTTGGGAGACCACTTGGTTAACACATATAAATTTTTTAACTTCTTTATTAGACAAAATCTTAACAGAAGAAACGTAATTAACGCGAAATCGATTTCCTAGAAAAACATTTTGCGGGCAGAATCAGCAACTTTCACGCTTGTGGAGAACTGTCACAGAAATGTGGGTAGGTGAAGCAGAATCACCGTAAAGTTTTGAAAAAGGGATATGGCCGGCAGAGTCCTCGAAAGCTCACCATCATTTCTAGACTAACGTTTGACTAAATAGTAAATTTTTTTTTTCTTGCCCCTACGACACTGATTTAATGAACATAATAGCGTGTAAATCTAACTCAAATTTCCATTTGATTTGTTTGTTTCAGTGTTAGATGTGTTGAAAAAAATTCATTAATATTTGAACATTTTCGTGAAGTTAGAAAGACACTGTAGTTGGATGTTACTGGGGCTAGTTGCAGGATTGTGGAGTCGGAGCCGTAAGGAGTCTGAGGTTTTTGAGTGGAGTCGGAGTCGGATTCCTAACAACACTAGAAGTCGGAGCTTTCGTCCGACTCCGACTCCGGATGTCCAATTGGATTATTTTTTACATCACACTCCTACGTTGGGAATTCCTGTTGAAATGGTACAATTTCTTTTGAAACTTTTGTAGAAACAGAGATTTCTTGCCGTGCACCACGATTTCCATTGGTTGCTAATTAATTGCTACAAAATTGTTAACAGCCAAACTTCATTCCCTTTATGTCAAGGAGTCGGACATTTTGGAAAGGTCAGAGTTGGAGTCGGATATTTTACCTCCGACTCCGCAACTCTGACTAGTTGTAGGAGTAACTAAAAGCAGGTTCAGTGTCCGAAGAAAAGAAGGAAAGGTCAAATGAGACTGACTTCATTTACGCAAAATAATTTGTAATCGTTTCTCCATACGTATCGAAGAATTCTTTGAAAAACAAAATTTACATCTCATGGAGAGAATAATACCAAGATTATTTTCCAACAATTGAGCAAGTTGCTCGACGGTGAGGTTACTTTTCATCAATATAAACCACTTAGTGTAATTTTTCAGTTTAAATATCTGGTAAAACCGACTACGTCGGTTTGACAAACATAAGATGTTTCGTTTCGGTCGTTTTCCAGGATATTCTGTTGAAAGACCTGCACTAATGCAAGGCAGGAACGGTTACTGGATCGACAAACAAGAGGCTAAAAATTCCACTTGCTCAGTAACAACGGTCTCAGTTTGTTTGAGTGAGACACTGGGTATTGGAGGAAACGCGACAGCACTAACAAGGAGTCAGGTTTGAGACGATCGTCCCATTGTCTAAGGTGCGAGAGGGGGAAAGCAGACCTTGGCTGTATATTGGGAACAGGAATAGATATGTATATATCTATACGCTTTACAGGCATCAGCATATGATATTAGGCTAATCTATTTCGTGTAGGTATCTAAAACGTAAATTTTTCCATCGTAGAGAGATTTCCTCCTCTGTTGGGACACTTTGGGGCAGCAGCAATACACCCACTATCTTATGTTCATCCCCTCAGGTCAATACAGTTCCCTACCTCTGCAGTCGCTTGCTACATGTCCGAAACAATTACACCTAAAATACGGCATGGTTTCAGTATAAACTGTTTCACTCTGAAAAGCAAGTAACCACGTTTTAACCTCTACAGGCAGCTCAGTAGTAGAATATTGCAGGAATGCTGATTTAGAATCTCTCAACTCAGAGGTATCGTTGTTGGTACCATCTGACAGCCAGTTAGAAGTTAGAAGCGTTTTTGCACATGCAATCTGTTATAACCAGATTACCGTTACTCAAGGGAGAGTAAGCCTTGTATGGACCGATAAATTTCAGTAAGCAGTTGTCAATGAATATAGGGCTATAAGCCCTTTAAGCTTCTGTCTGTTTTACTTTCTAGTACAGTGGTTTTCAACCTTTTTCATCCAGCGACCCATTTTGCAACCCAATTTAACCTAACAACCCCCTTCCAAAAATTTCACGTCAGGCATATGAAATGCAGCTGTATTTGCACAACACATATCCAATGACTAAAAATAGCGTACGACATCTCTATGTTGAACAAAAACTCATTTATGAAATTCATGCACATGGCAGCATCAGTGAGAGAGACCCGTGCCATATGCAAATCACTCCACGACACAACTAATTGAAAACTAGAAAAACTCTAAAGTTACCTACCGCATTCAGATATCTAATTTACAAACACAGCGCATTCTTACGGCACAGAGTTATTCGTTCGTACATTTCCAAACGTAATAGTACTGTAACGGTCATAATCGCACTTAGAACAATTTTGAATGAAAAGGTAGGCTATCATTTTTTGGCCTATTATGTTGGCTACGACAAAAAGTGGTTACTGTACGAAATATAAAATCTAGAAGTAATTATAAATATTTTTATCAGAAGGTCTCGCGACCCTAAAAAAAGGCAAACGAGTCCCAGGTTGAAAACCACTGTTCTAGTACAACGGTTCTCAAGCGGTTTCACTTGGCTAACTGAGGGATGAATTTTAATTCCTGGGAGGAAATTTGTTCCAAGAGAAATTGGGCAGGAAAAACTATGCATGAAAAAACCTTCAGTTTTTATTATTTGTTTTTTCAACACAAAAACAGTACAGTGAGGTTGGTTTAGATGGAAATGTCTACAGTACGCAAGGGCAAACTGCTTCAACTGCAGTGGCTAATGTTATGAAAGAATCTGTATTGTTCATAATCGTCTATTTTTCCTTCACTGTAGTTGTGTGAAAATTTTGCAATTATCTTTCTTGTGATTTTTGTTTGGGTTTGCAAGGGGGGAATATGAAAAACTTTGAGAACCACTGTTCCAGTACAACTGTCAACAACTCCACCGCATTGGTCTGCCTTCTGGAACTGTGTCCAAAATTATCGTCTGAAATTTTTGCGATTTGCGTTTTCCTTACGATCAGGGCTCCCATTCCTGGGTTTTTCTACCCACATCTGCTTTTTTTTAGTCCATCTGGGTGGCTAGGTTTAATTATGAAAAATCCCGTCAATTCTGGGTTTTTTGAGAATAAAATTTTGGCAGTTGGTTAATTTAATAGCATGAAAAACATATCTTACGGCTTTTGCAATGTGAATGTTCGCATGTGATCATCAGGTGAAAAAAGTGCTTAAATCAGTGAAACAATACATCTTCAGTCGGTTTCACACCCTCAAACCCGTATCAATATCATTATCAAAGACTGTAGGTTGCACACCATCCAGTACAGTCAGCCCTGCAGTTGCGCGTACAGCAAAAGTAACACGAATGAATAACAAACGGTTGTACAAACAAGTGAAAGATTTACATTTGGGTGAACGGTTGTCGTCCCAGACACCAGCTGAAGAATTTCTTTAAACAATGTTTACGACAGAATGTTCAAATTATTTAGTTGCCCTATGCTATTCACTGAAATTAAAAAACAATTTGCATTGGAGTAAGGATTTGGTGCCGGATTTGAGATTAGGGAGTTTAGATTCCTTTGCAACGCAAGACCTCACAAGATTCAAGTTCAATAGCAAATGTGGGCCTACATTTTCCCCATCTTGTGGCTGAAAATGAGTTGGAGGCTAAGTTATTTTCGGTCATTTTTTTGTCATAGACTGAAATTTTTTTAAATGACAAAAAATTAAGTCAATTCGGTCATAATGTCCGAAAACATAAACTAGTGAGTGCTGTTGCGGAAAATTTTAATACTGATAGGAGACAAATAACCAAAATATCTCAAAGACAATAGGCTGGAGACTATATCAATAGACAATAGTTTGAGCATGTGTCCTTCTCAATAAATCTTTAGGCCTATATCCCTGATTTCTGATATTATCTGCATGACATGCATCAAAGATCATAAGATGGCTTAGACAAATAGGAGTTTGGAATACTTTATGATTTAATGACCAGGTTTGTGGATTGCCGCATTTTACTGCATCACTAGAACGAACATTTTTGTTAGTAATGTTAAAACAAAAACAAACTTACTAAAATCAAGACTGAGGAAAAAGCATAACAAGCATTGTCAAGAAGCCTGCACCAAAGCGGCTTCTGTACCGTACATCTAAACCTGAAAAATGAGAGATCTCTATAAGGGAGTATGTCATGAGCATTATTAGTTAAATAAAATGTCTTGAGCAGCAGAGAAAAGTGATCTGAATGTTGATGTTAACGCTTTAGACAAAACTTTAGAAGAGGAACTATAAGCAAATCTGTATTTTCATCACCGTTTTACCTCATGTATTTGTTTTCATATGTTTTTTTGCACTTCTGGTTTTTTTTGGTAGACAAACGGTTTTTTTCATGAACAATCTGGGTTTTTTATAAATTACAGAATGGGAGCCCTGCTTACAATCGAGACGATTGCGTGTCCCTAGTACTGAAACGACGGGTATAACACTCAAACGACACTAGCGCGTCGTCACTCGTCATCCATACCAGCTGGGCACGAAGAGCAACTACTGTATATTCTGAACTTGGAATACGCATGTGGGGAATAATGGAATGTCCTCGCACTAACTAATACGCGCTATAGATAAGTCAAAGCTCAATCCCTCCTTGCAAGTCAGTACCAATCGCACCAAACCTCGAATCTTCCAGGAGGAAATTAGAATCTCCAACAAAACGACAAACGAAGAATGAAGCAATCCGGTGGAGAAAAGAACACGTGAACAGCGACGCAATCAGTGTGGAAATAATAAAAGGAAAAGAATCCACGCCCCTTTCCAAAAAACAACCGAAGGAATTAATAAACACAAAAAGTACGTTTCAACTTCGAATAAAATCGACTTTGACAATTTATTGATCAAACTCAGTGTCGCACGGGTAGCGTAAGTGGCTGGACCAGCCCGTGGCCTGTTGGCAAGTGAGTACGCTTCGGTGCTGGCAGGGCTGGAGTTGGTCTCTCGGCGGGGTGTTACCAACACGGCCGTGTAAACTGGTTCTGTAGCCTTCGTACCATGCGGGGTGACGGTGTACGGAAGAGCTGCAGAGACTATCTAAAACGCAAAAACAACCGAGCTAATCATGACCAGACTTTTTACAACAAGGCCGCTGTAGTTATAAAGCGCCATCAAAACACCATGTGAAATCACCGTAAATGAGTAAAAATTCTGCTACGATAACCATAGCTACAAAAGTTGTAAATGTTTGTTAACACAACAAACTCCGCTTGAAAAGATGGCCTTGTAAGCACTCAATGGTTAAGAAGAATTTGCTTGCATTTAAGCTTTTTGATAATTTACTGGAAAGGTTTGCTACTTGTTTGATCGCCACAGAGATGTGAGTCGGACCGGGTTCGGGCTTAAGTTTGTCACAATGTTTCAGCCTGATTTCAGACCTGCATACAAAATTTTATGTATACTATTCAGAGTAACGATTTTTTTTCTTCGTGAAGTACATCTGTTGTGCTCACCGCGGCGATGCCTGTGAGTCAAGTGATTGTGATTCCTCTTCAGCTAATTCTACAAGGGCAAGCACAGCTGCGTTCTTTTGTTCTCTGGTCGGATTAATCTCACACGCTTTTTGAGGAGGTGACAGCGGTGAAGAAATTAGCACGCGATGGAATTGCGTCGAAAAGATCAATCACTTACGCGATTCTTGACTTTTTTTAGGAAACGATTTCACTAGATTTAACACCAGGCGAGGATTATGATATCCTTTGAAGTGCTGAAATGACAGATGTTTTGATTTCGACAATCAGTGTGTTTGGACATTGCTTCTCAAAAAAATAGGTGCGAATTACAAACGAATATTTTCCCAAAAGTACCAGCAAAACTTGCTACTGCCTCATGCGCGGAGCGACGTATACGCGAGATTTTACCATAATAGTCTCTTATTCTAGTTAGCCTGAAGGAAGCATTTAGCTAGTGAGTCTGTGTAATGTTAATTTTAGTAGCTTAGATCGTTGTGCTAAAGTCTTACTTGTCTCGTTAAGAGTTACCTGGCCGAGTGTTTGCGCACTGCAGAGGTCAAGCCTGCAGTACTGTTTTCATCAGGTTGCTAACTTAGAACGCACAGTTGGAACGAGACTTTTCCTCGTGCGGATCACAGTGACGGACACTCTTGTGGCCAAGTTAATGTTGAAGCAATTGCGTTGATTAAATCTTCAATACAAATGACTAATTGAGAATCGTTCAGTCATGTTTACTTTGCTACCCCACCAATAACTCGCAGTTGCGCACAGCTTGACACGCTCGGGTAAATTTGGTTTTCGGGCGTAAATCGGGCTTCAAAAATAGCTTCAAAATGAGGCCTGTCTACATCTCTGATCGCCAAAGACAGAAAAACAGCCCCAAGCAATCTGGACCAACAGTGATATTAGTCACCTATTTTTACCTTAGCTATATCTGACCTCGCGAAAAAAACAGCTCAATTCAAGTCGATTCGAAACAACCCTTGTCTTTGTCTGCCCCTGCCCAACATAGTTTTGCAGAAAAGATGTACTGATACGGTGCATCTCCTACCTTGGGGACGGATGAGCTGCTCATCTTAGACAGATGAGCTTGCTCATCTTGAGAAAAGTGTAAACGTCTCCTACAGCCTCTCGTTTTCAGGTGTAGTGATCGCCGCGGGGCCTCTTTCTGGTACTCCAGCAAGCAGGTCACTTGCACATGGCCTCTCCTATGCAAATGTGCCCGTAGCAACGCCTTCACGTGGTGCCCCTGTTCTTGAACAAAAGTTGCTATGCGACGTGGCGCGTCCGAGTACTCAGCGGTATATCTGAGCAACTACTTGGGGTAGCACGACCCTCAGCCTTGGTCGACGGCATGCCTATGAGAAGGACACTCAACT
>Ga0210059_1009302_pt1 | contig 15368 bp, 9 predicted proteins | sample Ectturendosymbi2_FD_188042 | JGI IMG/M metagenome (GOLD analysis project Ga0210059, IMG submission 188042) | Ecteinascidia turbinata endosymbiont from Florida, USA - Sample 2 (SPAdes) (version 2) | ecosystem: Host-associated > Tunicates > Ascidians > Unclassified | place: Key West, Florida... | reverse complement strand
GTTCTTAAACTGGGGGTGCACCTCCTAACAAACTTGGCTATAATCAGAATTGAAAAAGAATTCTATTCAATCGATGTAAAAATGAAGTAGCGCAAATATTTTCCGGTAGGAGAGATCATTTATGAATAAAATTTGTAAGTGGGTAACTGTTCGTATGTTCTAGTTCAGTGGTTGCCAAAAGTATGGGTAGCGCCCCAGAAGAGGGTCAAGCAGGGTCAAAAAATCAGCCGCTATGCATTAAACTGCATGGCTGTACAATTTCAGATATTATTCGTAATAGAAAAAATTTACAACTCCATCTCCTATCATGCCTCACAAGTGCTATCTTGTTTTGGTGGGCCAATCTTTGGTACTCATATCTTTGATACTCTTTGAAACTAATCTTTGATACACTTCGAAATATCTTAAATTAAATTTTTCTAAGCTTCCTTTTTTGTCACCACTAGGTTTCACGTATTTCAAATGCCTGTATTTCACACACTCCTCGATGCAAGACTAGAATTTGGTAGGGACATAGAATCAAGCAGCTGCTGCGGCATCACCAGACCTCTGCACGCCCCTGGTTTGTTGCAACTTCAATTGGTGTTTATTTTCATGTACATCTTATTTACCGCTGTATTCAACTTCCAGCAATCTGCACTTCTTAGTACTGTTGTAAAATGATGTTTTCCTTTTTCTTGGGCGTAAATAGTGTCGCAAAACTTCATAATTTTTTACGTGTTTTAACATTAAGCATTGTTCAGTGTGTATGAAAATGTGTTTTCTGACACAGGTCATAGTTTCAAAAGCAGTAGGCGAGCCGACCGAAATGTCGATCGTAGACATTGGTCTAATGTCTGGCTTTGTTCCGGTTGTTTCAAGTTTGGACAATTTGGAGATCGCTAATGTTGCAGATGGAATAAGTGAGTGTCAGATATTTTGTTCGTGCTATGTTGTTCATGCGTAATTAACAACAAATCATTAGTTCTTGCTCACAGCTTACCAACACTAAGGTGTGATTTTGAGGTTTTAATGTTGTCTCTGTCGCGGGAATCACATTTAAATTTTGCCAAGCGTTTTGCTGCTACAAGTTGTTAATAACTTCTTCATGCTTCCAACTCGTGACTGTGATTCGTGGGGGTGCTGCAACTACTTCCAGCAAAGATTTTATAAAGACTAGAAAGCATCACGATTTCCACGGCGGCGCGGACTTTTATGACACTTGATATTTCTCTTTCTACGATCCAATTGTGAGATTTCCGTATATTGCTATATTGCATTGACATGCTATCAGTGGTGGAGGAACCTTTCTCAAAGTGGGTGGGCCGGCGCTGCAAGCCCTCACACTCGCAGTCACAGTTCCAAGTTCTCGTCATTTGCAGTGATTCCCAAGTAAAAACAAATAATGTCTAATATCTACCTTGGTGCAAAACGTTTTGGGTAGGGAGGACACGTTGTCAACTCTTGTTCATGGAAAATTAAATACCAAAGTAAACAATAAACTGACCGAAAAACGAAACATATCGTGAAAGTAGGCGGTGCCGCACTTCCGTAGTGCCTACATACGAGCAGCCACTGCTTCCAACAATACCACAAACTTCACTTAAAACTGTAGCATTTGACCTACATCACGAAATAAAATGTTTAATGAATGTTATTTCACGCAACACAAAAAGATGCCCAAGTGAAAACTTTTCTTGAGTGGAACTGGAAACTCGTTGCAAGCTGCTGTTGCAACCCAACCTTCATCCTAGGAGACAAACATCTACAGTAGTCACTCGGCCTTGACGTTCTTAGCCATGTTTGAAGCAAAGATTTCTTACAATAAGTTAAAGTTTTGCTTTTAAAACATACTTCGGTTTATACTTGTGGTGCGTCAAGAAGCTTGAAACGAACAGTATTACTGAGTTCACGAAAACTAGAAATTAAACTGAAGTCCAAACTAGAATTACATTTTCAAATCAAATCAATGCTTAATTCCATTTCTTGTGTAAATTAATTCGTACTAATATTCAATTCTGTAAGAGGATGTTATGTGTGTGTAGCCTCTATGGCTATACAATAAAAAAACATCTGTTGATTGCTAGTCAAAGCAAAGTTGAGTTTTAAAAAAGTCTATTTATTGACTGACCCTCGTAGCCGGCTATTGTATGATACAATTCTAGTTTGTAGCCTACTGCTCTAAAGAATTTATAAATTAATATCTCTTAACTTGAATCCAGATTTTAAGTAAAATTTCCGGTTATCATCATCACAACGAATAGCCTAATGCTATGATACTCTAGTCTAATGTATGCCAGTTTTCAAAACATATAAACTATTACAACTGCCAGTATACTGTAAGTGTGTTCTTTCCATTGCCAGACTATTAATATACCTACCTAACTGGCTAGTGGCTACCACTACTAGGTTGTACAGCTACTGTTCGTCATAATGCCCAGCCCCATGATGATATAATGCAGCTTTAAAGAATGTAACGATTGCATGACACTTGACATTTTTTGTTGCTTTTTCCTTGTTGTAATCGCTTGCTGAAAAACGTCGTTGGCCAAGTAGTATTTTCGGTAAAACCAGAAATTGAGTTAGAAATTTGGGCACACCAATTTTTCACAAATTAGAGTAGAATTAAAATTATTTTCATTTATCACAAATTCGTCAAATTAAACAACTAGAATTATCTAGTTTTTCCAAGTCATGCTTCAAAGCAAGCACAAATATTGGTAAACTTAAGCATTTGTGTTCTCCAAATACACAAGGTGGTCTGAGGAAGCATGTTACTTTACTGCTTTGAACAAATAAACAAGCACTTCGAAGAAATGGAATCTTTATCAATGTGCCAGAAGTCTCAAAGAAGTCTCAAACAAACTGTAAAGAAGCATTGGTGCATTTGCATTAACAGAACGTCCAACACATATTTAAAAAAAAATTATAGTTAGTTGTGGTAAAAACGCAACAAACAACAGCACTAATCTACGATAAATGTAAAAGTCATGCCCTACATGTGTTTTACATTTGAATGTTAGTCACCGGTGAAGCAAACTTTGCACCTGACAATACAATTGTCGAGAAAGTGTCACGCGAGGCCAAAGACCTAATTTTTTTAAAGCAATTATCCTTTTTTCACTCAATTATTTGGCTAAATCAATTTAAATTTTTTATCTTTTACCGCAGAAATCGTTTTGACTTGTTACAGAGCTAATTCAGCGCACCTAAACCCTTGCATAAGCTTTTTTGAGTAAATTCACATGAAATTTCAATCTAAGATTTTAACTTCTTAGGGTGCTTGTGTTAAAAGATTCCGTAGCTGTGGCAGTGGTGAATTTGGGGTGAGGTAAATGAGGCGCTTGCCTCGAACCCATTTTTCTGAAAAAGAGGTGACCCTCCTTAGGCTACTCAAAACGTCAATTAATTTCTGATCTTATTAAAACAATAAGCCTTATTGCCAATCATTAATTCTGCTTCATAGCAATCATTGAAATTCACACAATTGTGAACATGTTAACATCAGTGTATTACTTTTTGCAAGGTACATCTTTGAAAGACACTTAAGAAACACATAGCCAACGTACAGGGTGAGTTCTGATATGTTCACGGTTCATTTACCGGTGCATTGAAAAGGACAAAATGGATATTTGAGCACACATAAGTTGCAGCGTGTAGGCTACTACAAATACAGTAATGTTTTTCATATTGGTGTGGCGGATAAAATCTAACAATCTGAAAAGCGATGACACTGTTGATGATGGGCAGAAAAAATTTAGCACGTTTTGAAGTAGTATTCTGTGATTATCAGCACTTCCAAATGTCATTTATTATTATGGTATGCATGAGTAGTTTCAAATACAAGAATATGCAAAACGCATATCATGCGATGAAAGTTTCATAATTGCTGACTTTTTCCAGTAGCCTGAGCGTCTACTTCTTCTGGTAAAGGCCCCCCTCAAAACCTTTGCCTCGGGCACCCAAATTCCTGGATCCACCCATGGGCGTCGGAAGGGGGGCAGGTGGGGCCAAGGCCATCTCTGGATTTTGAAAATTTTGGAAAAAAAGGTTGTTTTCTTAGTTTCGAGTGGAAAAAGCCAGATTTCATCACTGTTGATCCCCTAGAAAAATTTTGGAAAAATCCCCCGCGGCCCCGCCCTGAAAAAAGTCCTTACGACGCTCATGGAAGCTGTGGGATACAGGTTACTGCAAAATACAATTTATTTCTCAATCAGGCTTCAAACGTAGGATCCATAGCAAAAGCAAATGAAGAATTTTGACATCATTTGACAGCATGAGATTCCAAACATCATGGAAAGTTGTGTTTTTGCATTTGGTGTTGTTCATTAGTATTTTTTCACTTGCAAACCTTCCTGAGTTGGTCAGAACAACTGTCCAATTGAAGTCTCTGCAATAATAATGCCAAAGCAAGTTGACCAACATCCAGCGGTTGCTAGCCGCTTTAGTGTTGCGATACTGATCTCTTACAGTGAAGCGCCGCCTGACTAGATGACCTCCATGATCTTTCATCAAATCTGTGTGACACAGTGACAATCTTTGTTTACGTTGATAGGTTTATTTGCCAGTATGTTTTCATTTATTCTAATATACACGGACAATTGGTATTATTTGCATCATGGCTTTTGGCATTGTTTCTGCGTATTAGCTGATTTACGTGAAACAATAAATAAATCAAGGTGCACCGATACAGTTCTTTATAAACCCTGAGTAGGTGCTGCCATATGACGATTGGTGTCTTACACTAATCTGTGCTCGATGAGCAACTTCTACGCCATAAGTTGATTAAACTTCAGCAAAAAAAGGTCGGAAGTGTTTGCACTGCAAGAATGTAATAGCAGACATTAGTTTACCAAACAAAAATAATTGTTTAGTTAGATTTGCCGCTTCTGTACTGCGGTGTTATCTTTTTGTTAAATTCATCAACGTTTTGTCAACCACTTCAATGAAAATAACAATGTGTTGTTCAGTTGAGCGATACGAAGTGACCAACCAAAACGTTATCTTGTATCTACGCCGTATAACTGCTCAGCAGTTGAGGATCGTCTTCCACATGGAGCAACGAATTCCCGTTGAGAGACCTCAAGCTGCCAAAGTCAACGTTTACTATTATAATGAACCATCTGTAAGTGGTTTTAGTTCAGAGGAGGTTTTGTCGATCTATACAAAAGTGTCAACATGTTTACATGCTTGAGCGATAGAAATAGGGACTGCGTTATTTGCATTTAATGATTTTAATTTTAGTTGCTGCAAAGAAACGCTTAAAGGTGTGTTTGCCACAAGCTTCGTTTGGAAATGTGGTACAAAAATATACTTTCAGCCAATTTCAAAATATTGGAGTTTATTCTTGTCATGCACCATTTCATAACTCACCCCTTGAAACTAAATGAAGCGAGTTTATATTTTGTTGTAACAGTATTTATACTTCTAGGTGTTTTGCGGAAAGTTTTATTCCTTACCTGACAATCGACCTCAACTGCGAACAGCTAACTGTAGAAAAGACCAGAACAACCAGTATAACCAGAACGATCAGAAATTTTGTCGATGCGCCGAAGGAGGGTGTCCAATATGCAGGTAATATGCTTCGAACCGTGTTGACAAGGTTGTGGTCACTAGTACGAAGATAAATGCTGAAAATATCAACATTTTCCTGTTAATTGTCTTGAATAATGTCTAGAGGGAAATGCACGCAAGTTTTCAATAAAATCTCAAAATTGTGCTGAGCTGTCCTGATATGGGCAAAACAGTACGAAGGTTCTACCGTAAGCTCAATCTTAACTAGAACTAAGACAATCCGAACGGAATTTATTGCATTAATATCCGTATAAGCAAACACAAATCGTTGCCGAAGACTGTCTGGTAAACAGAGGCAACTAAGTAAAAGGGGCAAAAGCATGTATAACTTAGATTAATCAGACATTAAAGCATTGTTTTGTGTCCCGTATTGGGCTCTCTGTGTTGTGGGGCAATCTCGCTATGAAAACCACCAGAATAAAAGCTTTTGTTCTGCGACATTTGCTGATATCAAAACTTGCAACAACTGATTTTTGATCACCGTAATTTTGGTTTCATCTGACCTCACTACTACAAGTTTTCATCAGAAACTAAATCCTAACTCACGTGTTACAACTGTTTGACATTTCCTCGGTAACTGCAGCGATTAGCGCGACCTGCCTTGGACTAATTGTAAGTATCTTAATGTTCCATTCAATGAGAGCGTTTTTTACGTTATCAAAGTTCCTGCAAAGTTAATCAAAACTTCATGCAACTTTGCTGAACTTGACTATTACAAATACCTTGACCAAACTCCCAACCGTTTTACCAATGTACATGCTTTCATTGAAAATTAGGGTTAAGCCCTGACACTTGAAAACACCAGTATAACAGCAGGCAAGTTTTGGGGGGTGCAAAGGATTCTTTGCCCGACTTTCCCCAAAATCGTCCGAAAAACGTTTATGCGACAACCTTTCTCCATACAAAGTTTCTGCAGATGTTGTTGCATTCTATTTTCCTCTGCCACGTTACTATAGACTTGTAAAGAGAAAATTGGGTACTTGAAGTTTGGTTCTTAGTAGCCCAACTGAAAAAGTGCGCTAGGTTGTGCAAGAACATTGTCAGAAGCCAGCTCGCTCAGTGTTCTTGAGCATCTGCCTCACAGTTTTCGGGTTTTCCATTTATATTCCAGCTGTTGCTGCTAGCACGTAACCTCACACCTAGTTGAGTAGGCATAAAGCTGCTTCCTTCTCTGAATACATATTTGTGACATACTGCATGTTTCACGTGTCATAATATTTGTATCATGACTATGTCGTGACAGTAAGCAAACTTTAGCCTTGCGGCAAGCTTCTGAGGAATCTGCCTGCTTTCTGCTTTCATTCTTCTGCGACGATTACAACTTGCAAGCGTATCTATTTTTCATAGCTAAAGGCCACAAAGATGGCGGTAAGTAAATCAGTCACAGTTTATTGACGGGGAAACTAGTTTCGCGTTTTCTGACGCATCATCAGTCCTGTAAAAGTAAGACAAATCTCACATGCGAAATGTTGGCACTCGAAAACAAGTAAAGAAAAACACACGAACTGTGGCTAGTTGGAACGACGTTATTAAAAAATTGTCGCGAGTTTCTAGACTATGTCGTGAGTTTCACAACACTGTCTGTGTGCCAGGCTTGTTCCGTATATTTGCAACAGCGTTTCGTTCTTATTTTGCTTGCGAAGTTGAATTATCCGTTGCCCCTGTACTTTCGCTCTCGTGCGCCTCACGCGTCCGACTTTCGATGTTAATTGGTTGACATTCCAACCGCGTAAATTGGTGGTTGCCTTTTTCTCGAGAGTGGCGCTGTGAGCGAGTCGGACCGATGTGGAAGTCCTTTTTTGCGTTTGATACGAGGCGTGACTGTCGGAAAGCTGACTGCCCGACTATCTGTTTGCCGGACTAAACGTCTGAATGATGAACTAACTCTAGCTTGTGGAGTATTTGCTGAGCTACTGCGTTGCGTGGCCTGCGTGAACTGCGGTGTGACTGCTTACATCAATAGCAAACTCTGTGTGTTAAAGCGGGTGGAGAGTATTTCCGAGTCGCCAGGATCAGTGAGACAGACGAGTCGAGGTTTGGACGCAACAGTCTGTTCAACTGCAAATATATGCAGCATGCAACAAACTGTATGGCAAAATGTGTCCATCCAGGCACTGTAGTTAAAAGTAAAAAGAAAAGCTTTTCTTTACTTACGTGTCATGGACTCCACTAATATGAAGTAGGTGCCCTGCAATGGCGTCACTCGACTCCCTCAGTGTACAAATAATAAAACACATAAATGAAATGCTTCGTGCCAAAACTTTCGAGTGAGTCAGTTACTCATTAACTCTAATAAACTAAAACACGAAGTTACCAGAAAAAGTTGGGTGAATATATTGTGTTTTCAATGACACAATAAACTTTATTTGTACTCAGTATCATTTCATTATTATTGTCGAAGCTTGTCGACAAAAATGTGAAAGCTTCTTTGCCCAAATTTTTTGAGATTTTGGCCCAAATTGTGACAAATCTAAACTTTAGGGGGGTGTTTGCACCATGAGCTTCTACACCACTGCGTGAAAATAATCCTGTCGACGGCCCATACAACGGTTTCTCTTGGAGACGCGAATTCTGGGAACGTGGCGTGTTCAGCAGCACTAGCAATGGAGATTCCCCCTTCGACCAGGTTCACTCTTATTGCTAGGGCAGCACTGCGCCCATTGTAACTAGATAGCATCCCGTTGGCGCTGTGTGACGCAGCGTCACACCATTATAATCAATGGCCATTTCAAAAACTAGATAACTTGTTAGCTTTGTTAGGCAACAAACAGTCTAATAATTTTCAAAAGATATAGGAACGCAAGGGCTGAGCTTACTACGCCAATGTATTGTGTGTAGCGATCATACTTCAGTCACCTTGAAACGCTTGTCCTAACTGATAATGGTTTAAGACAATTTTTTAAGTTATCACACGTTGACCATCAGCTGTATGTTATTATTTAGCATGGTTAGATTTTGGTAGTTGTTTGTTAGATTTTGGTAGTTCGCACAAACAGAAGGCTAGTTTTGATTTTCAAGCCGAAGTTGCTCTCAAAAAGTAGTAAGCTGTGTTTGCTGATGACTTGGGTTAGATTTTAAACTTAGAACTTATCATCACTAATGTTTTTTAAGCAGTTATCTCCATGCAGCATTTTGTGTCTTTAGAATATTTTTACTGCAACTTCAGTTTTCTGATTGGGTTCTATATAAATACCTTTACCATTAAAAGTACCGTATTTGTGGCATTATAAAATCATATTGTGACAAATGACCTTTTAGGACAGGGGTTCCCAACCTTTTTACGATCTCGTACCACTTGGGCACCCCGTATTGTCAACGCGTACTATTTCTTCCAGAAATAATTTGATCGAAGCTTAGTTTCTTCAGAAGAATAATATACATTAATATAACAACAAAAGACCACAACTGAATTTAATGAGACTTTAGTTTTTGTATACCTTACATCAGTTGGTCGATGCGTGGCGTAAATTTGCTAACAGCGCATCGAAAGTGATAATGTTGCATTAAAATAGGAACAGGAGGCTACAGGACAATTTATTTATTTAGAAGCAAAGCCCGATACGTAAACTAAAAAGCTGTGAATCCAGGTTTTTGTGAAAAAATGGAAGTTACTCGCGTATCACCTGGAAGACCTTTGCATACCACTAGTGGTGCGCGTAACACATGTTGGGAACCCCTGTTTTAGGACGTCGCAATCTTCGATTAACATATCCTAAGTGACATGATTGGAAAATATGACACAACAATGACTTGTCAATTTCATCTAATTTACATGATTGAAAAATCTCAGTCAAAACAAGAGTATATTATAGCAGGACTGTTGTCCTGTCTAGCATCGTAATGTCTGTTATGTTTCCATCCGGATCTCGCTTTTGCTGTTTGCAATTGTCTGTTTCGAGCAATGTTTAACCTTATAATTTAAAGTAGATAGTAGAAACTAGCAAGAAAAGCTTGAATTTTGCATTGGTTGTTAATCTTCACATTTCGTGAATTCAAAAGATCATATAGTTTCGAAAAAACAACACTATAAGTGCCGTGCAGGTTTGATGCACTGTAAACTGATTTCCTGGTGGTACATAATCAAGATTATTAGATGCAACTCGGAGGAGAATCTGATCCTCGGAGGAGAATTTGATCCGCATTCAACACAGCTTTTGGTGCAAAGCTATTTGTTAGTTACGCGTTGTCCACCTTTAACAGCTACATGCAATAAAGTAGCTCAACACAGCCAGTGGATTTGACATAACACAATGCTGTATCTTAAGAAATTATTCTGAAAACTTCACACGCACTGATTAATTATTACGGTAATATCATCTGACAATTGTAACGTACCGTATGCAATAAATTTTTTTTTGTTTCAGAGCGACTTAAGCTAAGGCTTCGCTGTATTTATAATCTCACATGCAATCTTCCTCAGTCATTTGATAATTTACTTCTTTTTGTTACACATTTATTCACATTACGTAAGATGCTCGGCCCTCGAACTATTGTGTAATAGCTAGTGTGTAATAGCTTATGTAGCCGTAGGACCAAATGTTTGCAGCCATCTGTTCTAAAACTTCAAGATTAATTATTTTTAAAGCTATATACCTTCCAATTTTCGCATTTTCATAATATTCATCTCTCATTTAACGAACCCTGTTTAGAAACGATTTTTTAATCAAGTTTCTTTCAACCTTTGGCGTGGTTTTAAAATAAATATTTCCTGGCTTTGAAGAATGTGGAGATGCTTACACGTTTCCCCAAGTGTTCTTGCAACGTTGATTTGAATATGATTTGACTTGACAAAGAAGTCGAAAACTTACCAGCCCATTGAGGTTGTCTGTTCTTGAACGTGCTTTACAGTTGGTTTAATGATGGTGTCGTCTCTCATTGAAGTTTTTCTCCACAGCCAAGTTCACTAATAGTTTTGATGACGCTAAGTTATGGCAGGGCTTGCTAATTAGTGGTTAGCTTTCACTGAATAGTTTTGATGGCCAACTAAACAGCCGTAAATTGACCGTGTTTCATCAGGACACGACGAGATCAACTGAATAAGACAAAATGTGTTGGGCTCGGCTTCGGTGAGGTTTGCCGGACGTGCCCAGGTGGAGAGTGTTTGGACCTCTACAACAAAGCTTGTGGAAGGTATGGTTCGTTTCTGATGTGTTCCGCGTCAGAGCTGGTTCTTTGGTCAACCTAATGGAAGAACCATTTGCGTGACCAAGCTTTGAACATTGCGCGTATTACAACAACGGATAAACTGACACGTATGAATTATGAAGTCTTTTGTATAAGCATGTACCTCTTACCTCTAAGTCGCAGCCAACATCAGTAAAAGCGTACAATGCTCTCGTGCAGTGCTTTTCAAAATCCCGGTCTGCTCGCTACATATTTTTTGTAATATCGTTTATCTGCAATCTAGTTCCATTATATTTTTATTCATATAGGCTTGAGAGAGAAAGATGTATTTTGAGACGGTGAATAAAGTACACATATTCACAAAAAGACGAATAAAATAGAAAATATTACTTAGCAAGCGCTACATTTAATAGCAAAACTCAAAAAATACAGTCTTTGCTGTGTGCATTGGGTAGCTTGTTTTTCGAAGCTGGGACATCGACAAACCCTTAGGTTATCTGCACAGGATATCCTAAATATGTCTTGAAAGACCAATATGTAAATAGTAATATAACAAACTCACACGTTTCAAAGCATAAAAAAATTACAAAGAAACAAAACACAAACAAGTATTACTTATTAAAATTTTATAGGGGCCAATAAACATGAAATTTTTTTGTTTACATCGTTCGAGAAAACAGGAACTCTTGTAATTTATTGCAAAGAGTATTTAAGAGTACAGCCTTCAATTTTTTTTACCTTATTCTAGAAAGAAACTCCCCTATACGAAATTGTTTTTTTCCCTGCATTACTTGAAACTCGAGGAATAAAGTAATTTGCCATATTAGCAAACCTGGTTTGATAAGAATGAACATAAAAAGTCTATTGAAAAAAATTATTGTATATTTCTGGTAATTTTTCGTGGTGAAATTTGTGCATAAATTTTGTTAATTCAAATCTAAAAGTCATTGACGGTAATATGTTTTTGTGATACTGACCAGTGGCTGCTCGTGCTGAAAATGGCCGGGAGGGCTGTAAATTTCCATCTCTGGTTGAACATCTAGGATTGTCGTCCTGGCTGTTTTTAATCATTAGTGGTGTTTCCAGTCACTCCAGCAGTCCTAATCTTATCACATTCGTAATTTTCAGTTGTTCTTATTGATACATAGAAAACATTCACTTCAATTTAATTAACCCTAAGTCTAATCCCTAAACCAAAACCCTAAAGCGAAAACAGAAACACAAAAGAATTGGAAACTCAAACAAAAGTAAATAAAAACCATTACCATCAAAGTATAACCACTACCACCAAAGCGAAAGGCGCAAAAGTGAGTCGAACAGAATACCACTCGCACAGTAAACTTGGACGCTTCCGCTCGACTACTATGACGTTGCCGTTAGCAGGGTTTTTAAATCGTTTTAAGGGACCCGAATAGAATTGAAAATCGGGTCCTTAGACTTAAGAGAAATCGGGTCCCTACAGGTCCATACCGGGTACCTAACATTTTCCTCAAAAAAAACCTGCGTTAGTAATACAAACTCAGCGTTAAATTCAAACCGTGTCAAGGCAGCAGACCTATAGCCACTTCCTTTGAGCTGGTACTTTCATCTTGTCCTCTATAAGGCAGTTCAAATTTCCACAAAATTTTAAAACAGTTTGTTATTTTAGACAAAATTTGTTTTTTTAGCATGATTGTTATGCTTTTCCTGTAAAAGTTTGTATCATGAATCAATTTCAGGTGCAGGGCAATGTTCACCTAAAAAAATGAAAGAACTGCTTAATGCTTGCCAGATTTCTCATGCTTCAAAATTTTCTCATTTAAATGTTTTAAATCAGTCACACCTTCTTTGTCCAAGAATGATCTCTTCCAACAACTGCCCTCCATCTTCAAACACCAAACCCTAGACGGCTCATCAGCTTAGTGGTGCAGATAAAAGGGCTGTGTTTTCCCAGCCCGAGATTGGCGACCAGATTTAAATCCAATGCCGCCAATATCAATAAAGTACTCGTAAGAGCATTGTTTAAGTCTAATTTTTGAATTCAATATTCAAGAATTCAGGTAGTAAAAAACAGCCAAGATCACATTTCCTCCGTTTTTTCTAGAAAAATTCATCGTCAAAATAACAAACATTACTTGCGATAGGCGGATATACCAACATGTTTCTTGTAGCCAATTCCTTGGTTTCTTTCGTTTAGGGCTTTGCCGAAGAAGCCCTGAAATCGCCAAATTCATTGGCAAGTGTGCTGGAAACGTCATCGCATGAGCGACGTCGGTGGAGAAGAGCGAAACATAATTTTTTTGCTTTCTAGGAAACGTTGAGCCAAAATGGTATCGGAAGAACTGAAAATGATTGTGTTGTGAAATTTCGTAACTAAATCCAAACTTAAAAGCGAATTTGGCGGAACCTTTTGCCTTGCATTTTTCAGGGAGGCTGCAGCCCGTCTAGACGAGCCGCCCCTGATACTGACAGTGGTTGTAGAACAGAGTTATTGGCCGTACCTCATGAAATAACGCAATATTGTAAGTGACAACGAACGAAACTGACGTACCGGTATTATAATCTCAAAACATCAATGGGAACTACGAACTTAGAGAAATTTTCTTTTAAGTCATTGAACATGGGAGGACCAGTCCAATCACCTGTTTGTTAACACGTTCAAATATTTCGCACATATCGTTGCATCCATTGGCGTCGGAAGGCCACTAGGCGGTTTCTCAAATTTTTCCAGGGGGGAAAAAGTGGAAAGTTTTTTCTCACTCACAAATCAAAAACAATCTTTTTTGCTGAAAATTTCAAAATCCAGGGGGTTTTGGGGGCCCGTGGTCATGTCTTCCAAATTTTTAGCATGGGCCCGAGGCCCAAGGCAAACTCTCAGGAAGGTGCCCCAAGACGGTTGTTGATGAGCTCCCTTCGGCACATACGCACATAATTTTTACTTTATTTTTGTAAAACATATGACTTGCCCCAGATCTTAAATGTGGCTATGGAGTGGTTCATAAGCTTTTAACAAAAAAATGCAAAAACCCTAAGTGCGGATTTCTCAAAGCAATATTTCTGAAAAAAGAGGGGCACGAGGCGACAGTCTCTCGTTCGCTATAAGATCCCGCCATCTGTCAACTACATGCTACTTCGCCCTGGAATCATGAGCTTGTGCCATAACGATTACAAAATAATGAATGCAACAAGGAGCTGCATCGATAAAAATATCGGCTGTGCTTTGATGGAATTTCAGCTGGCAAGTATTCACAGCCTGCAAGACAGATGTTTACGAGACTGACGTAATCTCAGCATCACAAGCAGCGCTTACTATTGCTGGCGTGTTTCTACGATAAGGTCGATTGAAAAAGTAAAAAACGTAGAGGAATTACAACTGAGATATTGTGAACTTTGCAGAAATTTGTCCGTGTTTCGCATTTGCTTATGTAACACAGAATTATGATATGCGGAGTTCTAAAAATTCCAGACTTCAGCAAACTATTCACGCTACTGTACGCAGCCACTAGAGTCCTGCGCGGGGCGGGTTAACCGCACTGCTATGCGTGCGGGCAGTGGCGTACCTAGGGTTTCCCGCGCCCTGGGACAAAGTCAGTTTTGGCGCCCCCACCCAGCCCGTTCATGGCAGTATAGATACGAGCTTGGAGTTTGCAGTAAAGTGGCGTCAAATGTGACTCGGCCCCGTAATCCCCCGCATATATTTGTTTCTAGACTTGTATGAAAAATTTATGACTGTGTCGTCACAGAATTGACGTCAGGACCTTTAAATCTTGGAAATCATAACCATCGTAGAGTCTAATTGTTTCGCGTGAAGCTATCACCACTTTGAAATTTCGGTCAGCACGATCGAAATTCAAACTGTTGTGTTGCAACACTCCCAATTGTGGTAATACATTCGAATTGTAGCAGCTAGTGAAGGAAAATGCAAAAACTGGGCAAAAAGTTCCCCTGACCATCTGCAAAAATCTGCATGATCTTTGATGACGGGATTTTTTGAGCACAAAAATCTTCTGATAACACTGGATAAAATTGGCCAGAGTTGCACCTTGTTTTCTAAAGCACGGGTTTGTTAGAGCCTGTTAAAGATGCCGAATGCAGCGTGTCCACTTGTTCCCCAACCTCGTCAAGTCTGGGCACAATCATCGCTGGTTCGAGCTGTAAGGACTAGAGGTTTAAGTAACATGCGCTCCCAGAATTTTGAGTATTTTAACATCATAAAGAGCTAACTGGGGGAAGACTCACGAATACATAAAAGAGAAGGACATACAGAAGAATGCATTTGAAAAACTGAAGGCAATGGTTTTATATAAAACTACTAGACGAATACAAAGTTGAAAATCTATAACATTTTCTTGGATAACACTTTGAAGAAGTGACAGGAAATTTAAAGAAATACTGCGATTTAATGGTTTACTTTTAATTATCTAACTTCAAAGACAAAGTTGTCTTTCTTGCCTTTGTTTTAAATTTATTTCGTCGAAAAAACGGTAATTTAAATGTGTCACATTCATTACCTAGGAAACATCTAAGGCCAGTGACGCTTCATCAGAAGTTCTAGGTTATCAAATTTGAGACCTGAATTTCAACAATCATATCCACAGATGCTTAGTTTATAGGTCAAATTAATATAAAACACACGTAGCAGTAACTGGAATGTTCACAATAACTAAAATTCTGAATGCTATTGCACAGTTGCAAATGGAAACTTGCAAAAG
>Ga0210059_1009301_pt1 | contig 15368 bp, 13 predicted proteins | sample Ectturendosymbi2_FD_188042 | JGI IMG/M metagenome (GOLD analysis project Ga0210059, IMG submission 188042) | Ecteinascidia turbinata endosymbiont from Florida, USA - Sample 2 (SPAdes) (version 2) | ecosystem: Host-associated > Tunicates > Ascidians > Unclassified | place: Key West, Florida... | reverse complement strand
GTTTGTTGCTCTGAACAGCCAACGGGCTCGACCTTAGAAGAGAATTAAAGCGACGCCATATTCACTGCCAATCAACACAGAACCTACATCAGACATTTTAAGTTCACTGAGTGGCTTGTGCAAGAGGCAAAACCCCAGCGCAGCCGGTCCTGCGGACGACGGGCGAACTTGTCGATTGATCGCACCTGTAGGTCGAAGCGGCCAGGTGGGCCTCCAGCGGAACCAGTTTGGCAAAAATGTCGGGTCCGGTGACGGAGGCGTTGGTCGGCTCGAACGGCAGTGGTTTGACGAGCGACGCGCCCTTGACGTCCGGCAACGTGTCCGCGTTGCGCACGCGATCATGATAGACGAACTCGTTGTCCTTTTTCACGCTGTTGTGCCTGGACGGAAAACAACGCGGGATGCTCGTGGGCGTGGCGTGGGCGTTGGTTCGCAACACAAACAAGTAATTAAGTGGAACGGGTAAAACTTACCCGATGATTGCCATGAGTGAAAATATCGAATCGTGAATTACGCAATGAGCGTGTGGCAGGCTCTATGGGGAAAGATTGCTGTGAAAAAGGACCCTCGACAAGTGTCGTGCGCTCAGGGAAGTAAACTCAAGTATATAGGGTAATGCCAGAAAAGATACCACAAGACTAAACAAAAAGTTCAGTAGCCTGCAGCTAGGCTGGTGTCGCTAATTAAGCACGACTGGTTTCGTGTTATTCCCCAGGTCATACGAACTGTGATGCAAGCGAGGATGGAGGAACATTTGAAGAAAATCAATCTCCAAAAACACCTTTGCGTAGCAAGAGCGCTTGAGAGGGCGATTCTCAAATCATTCCCAGTTTAAACCGGTTTTTTTTCGGTCACATACCGAATTCTTTTCAATTAAAAAAATTAAGTCAATTCGGGCAGAACGTCCCAAAAGGTAGAATAGTGAATACTGTTTCGGCGATCTTTAATCATGGGTATGAAGCCGGAGCCCAAGCAATTTTGGATGGCTGGAGCCGGAACCAAAAGTTTTTCAGATGGTGGTTCCGCTTCAAGCGAGTTATACAAATAATACAATGTTTTTTTCTGATTTTTGGACCAAATTGTTCTGGAGCTGGAGCCAAAAATCTCAAGATGTTGAAGGCGGAGCCGGAGCCTGAAATTTTAGTACCGGCTCCACAGCCCTGATTTTAATACTATTACGGAACGAATGACCGAAATGTCTCAGCGGAAAAAAAACAGGGTTGCAAAGGGTATTTGGATTTGCCAATGCTTTTTGACAATACGAGATTGCCTTATTTCTGATTTCGCTTCACCAGACTGCAAGTGATGCAGAGACATTGCATGTGAACAACTGTTCTGTATGCCTCCTGTTACACTTTATGTCGGTTACTATTTAGAGCTGCACACAGAGCAATGGCCAGTTAACTTTTGCAGACAATGTTTTGTGCGCAGTTTTAAGCGGGGATTGTTCCGCGCTTTGAAGCCGAACCGATTTGCACCTTTGTCGAGTCCAGCGAACTCGTCCGCAATACAAGTTGATGCAGTGACACAACCGAGTTTGTGACACAACCGAGTGACACAACCGAGTGACACAACCGAGTTCGAATACACTATGGCGGCGGCAAGTTAAACGGAATTAAGATTAGACATCGAATTTTCCTCTTGACCAGGTCCCCAACTCCCCGAAAACAACACACAGCTTTAAACGCGAAGACGTAAGCCTTTTTTACAATTCTTACTTTCCGCCGATGACGTCAGCAGCATAAGTGAGAGCATCGTCTACTTTCGACCTTGTGTCACCTTTGAGACTTTTCGCCGCTTTCGCTGCGTCCTGATGCGCCTTCACCGCAGCGGCAAGGTAAGCCACGCCCTCGCCGTAGCTGCCCTGCTCCCAGCTGCTGGATCCCTGATAGAACTGCGGGAAACAGTGGAAACCTTTTCAGGGTTTCGGACCGAATCACGTAAAGTGCGTTTAAACCTTAGAAAAATGCGTTCAAGACGTTTTCAATCACGTCAGAACTTGGCCAGGGGCGGTTCGTTTAAATCAGGGGTGCGCAACCTTTTCGCTAATGCCGGCCACAGTACGTTTATGTTTTTGAAATACGGCCGCCAGTGAGTACATATTCCTATATTTTGCATTGCGTCTGTTCTGCTTCCACGCACTGAGCCCAGCCTGCTTGCAAACGTCTGCTTGGCCGTCTTTCTGCTATGTATCCTCATACGGTAGACCAGGGGGTCTCAAACACGCGGCCCGCAAGCGCGTTTTGTGCGGCCCGCGATGCTTTTTGGGAATTTTCAAATAATTAGCATTTACGTTATTTGGTTTATCACCGGTGTTTGGAAGTGCTTGGCTAGCGAGTGATCAAGTTCCGTTTAAACGAACGTAGAGACGGCTGGAAATGTTCTGCCTATAACTCACAATGCTTTTCGCAGGAAATAAGATGTAAAAGCTGTTTCCAGTAAGGTTCGGGTACCGCCATTGTTGCGTAAGCGTCATAATGTGACCTTCGGGTTACTTTATTAGTCTTCATTTGGAGCAATTTGACTTTGAGACCTCTGCAGTAGACGAAGTGTTTTGATATATATTAATGCACGGCTGCCATAACTTATAGTTAAAATGATATATGCACCGCCGCATAAGTTTTTATCGAAGCGGCCGTGCGTTGTGCAATGTATGCCCCTGGTTTACATGTTACGTCACTGCGGGCAGTTGGTGATTTTCTTTTATTTGAAGCGCTGTGCTCAGTCAGGCTACGAAATTCCACGTCGGGTCAAATACGATCGGTGAGCAGAAAATTCAAAAGTAGTTTTTACCAGCTGACAAGTTACACCTTGTAAGCTTTACGCACAAACAAACACGCGAGGTTACTGCGAAATCCATTGGTGCGCGTCGGTCAAATGTAAACAGTTTTTCGAGTCAGTTCGGTTTTCTCATTGTTTCATCAGGAACCGGATCCAGAACAGTTTTCCTACTGGTAGCAGCAACTTGGGACAGCAGCTCTTGAACAATTCAATTCTGTGATTGTTCACACTGGGTAGCCTCCTAGCTCAATCAGCACGTTACGCATATGGCGCGCTCATTATTTCCGGTACAACGCAGTCGCGCAAGTCTCGTCATGAAAATGCAGCAATGCGGTAACTGGGCCAACGCATGACGACTGCACAACAATTTGCGTTACCGCGAGATAACGGTAAAAAATCCCCGTTTGTATTGTTTCCACATCCAACGACTCCGGGGTGCAAACAGAACTAACAAAGTACGATTAGAAATCACGCTACAACTTAAAACAGTTTTATGCCCCAGGAAAAAAACAAGGTAATTAGTAACTACTGTCAATGCAACTACGCGACAAATCGCGTGTTGGACTTCACCTATTTTGCGTGACCCGCAGACAGTGGATGTGAGCACCGTAAGTAGCGTAAGCAATTCTTGATTCACGCGTACCTTAGTGATGGCTGAATAATACGAGATCTTCATGGAAATCAGGCTTTTCCAGTATTTGGTGGTTGAGTCACCAAGATTTCCTTTCGCCTCCTGGTTGTTCAGACTTTGCAGTGTTGCTTTGTAGTAATCGACAACCTTAAACGTTTTCAATAGATTACGAAATATACTGGGCGGATGCTGGATGTACATCTGAATCTTCGCCAAAGATCGTTAGTCCAAACAAAACTTGCAGAGAAATAAGATCTCAACCAGATTTATTAAACGGAAAGCAGTACCCTCAAGCTTTACGGTACAAACAAGGCAAAACGCAATGCAGTTAGAAACCAGGGGAGTTAAGACCATGATGCAAAAGACGACGGAACGCATGTTTCCTATTTAAGAAGCTCATGAAAAGATGCATCACCAAAAAAAACAACACCTACGAATCCTCTGGAACAACAATTTACAAAAAAATGACACAGTGCCACATTCGCACAATGGCGGACTTGTACTACGTTGAACAGAACGCAAAGCACCTGCTGGCTTATTTTTGCAACAAGGCTGTTCTTCCTGTTGTCCTGCATCGATTTCTCCAGAAGGCATTCCTGCCCTTGGCCCTTGAAAAAATACAAAAACGCATCGCAATCTTGCTAAGCAGTCATCGCACAGGTGATAAGTGGCAGAGTAAGTTCGGAGAACGCAACCTCTATCGGGCAATCATAAAGCGACTATAGCAGTTATCAACAACACGATTCTGCTACAAAGTATTGTGTGGAAAAGGCAACAGGTAAAGACAAGACCGGCTTAAAATTCGGTGCATTCGGGACAAGGAATGCTTGGTTAAGTTCAGACATAGAAAAAACGAACAAAAGCCTCTTACCAAATTTTACTTATTTCAACATATAGCTTTCCGAACTCATCACATTGTGAAAAGCTTGCTTAGTGATGCGATTGAGATCTCGCTTGATGAGGGATAATGTCTACACCAGGGGTACCCAACCTTTCTCTGACCATGTACCTTTTCAGCATTTCGACAGATGACCATGTACCCAATAAGCACATAAGGAATGTTGACAATAATATTCACTGATATATGTATAAATATTTGAAAATAAATTATAAATATATACACTTTTCACTTATATTGCTAACCTTAAATGTCCCCCTTGAGATAGGCAAATGTACCCCTAGAGGTACATGTACCCCAGGTTGGGAAACCCTGGTCTAAACGAATATGCACGCGAGGAGCTTTCATATGCATTAATTTTCACGGAGTGCCAATCCTAAAATGCAGGGGTCGGCAAACTTTTTGGACCGCTAGGCTATTTCAGAGATTTAAGAAGACACACTAAACCGGAAGAAAAAAGAGTCCAACGAATGGCCTTTTCACTAAAAAATACCATACGATCAATGGGAAATATGATGCTGCATGTTCTTGGAGAGAGATGCAATATTAGGTTATGCCACTGATGAGGAGTTCAGCAACATAATGTCGTTAAGTTAATCGTCAGTCAGCTTGAGAGCGAAGCTTGTTCTTACAAACCGTCATTTTCGAAAACAGTTGTTCGCAAGAGTTCGTACTGCCAAAGATTGCCACCAGACGTGAGCCAACAACGCTGGATACTGAGCACATGACAGATGACTGTTAGAGGAGTTAATGACAGAAGTGGAAGTAAACTTGGACAAAATAATGTCCGAAGACTGCAGATCAATCAACTTCAATAAAGATTGGAATGGGTCTGCAGGTTTATTTTCACAGTTGGTCTTGCTAGGACTTCCTGCCATATCATGCATTTCAATTCAGTTAATTTGTTATAATCGCTTGTGTACTGCTTTCGGAGTGTCACGAGCGGTCTGCGACGCCCAGCTCCGCTTGTTCGTGCCGTAGGTCACGTGACTGCTTTCGCAGTGAATGCTGCACTGGTGGCGACGGTGAGTCAATGGATGCACCGCGCATGAACTGTTTCCTTGCACCCACCTATCAACACCGAACACGAGGTTGGACAGGTGTCAAGTACGGAATGCCATGCAAACATGCTGCGCAAACCAATTACGCTGGTCATTTTTCATGAACGTGATGCGTCAGAACATCTGATTCAGTTTGCTATAGCTTTGTACCTCGTGATCCAATCAAGCTGATGCCCATCAGCCAACTTTTACATATGTCATGTTCAAATAAAGCTTAAACTGATTTGGAAAAGTAAGTCCACTGGGCGGAGGAACAGCATCTGAAATGCCCAAGTACAATCGGGTCGAATGTAATGATAAACAACAATAAGGGCGCTAGGCCGGATTGGAATGCTAGCTTGGCCGTAGGTTGCCGATCCCTGTGCCAAACGATACACAACGGCGCCTTACCAGCATAATGTTCGTGAATAATTTCAACATAAACTGGGAAGTATCAGGTGCTAGAGTTGTGTCGAGACGATCGCCAAGGAACTGGAAGAAGCCAGCTGCGCATTGAAAGTGAACGCAGGATACCCTTGTACCTTCATCAGAAGCCCGGTTGTCAATAGCTCCCAAATAGGAGTGCGACGCTCCTGAGAGGTACAGCTTTGTATTAGGCACAGACAGGCACTAAACGTTTTCCAAAACGGCGGCCAATGAAAAGGCCAGATGCAATAGGATATTCGCCTCACCGGTGTTGGCATTTGTGGACAAAGCTGAAAAGAAGTGAAGATAGCAACGTTGCTAAAGTTTTTTCCAAACGATATTACCTCTGATGCCACCAAAAAAAAACGAGTCGTAACCTGCTCATTTTCAAAGTGACGGGAGCTTGCGAGCAGAGAGAGGAAAAAGAAACGTCGCTAAAATACTAACAACGGCTTAAAATTTATTTATTTAATTAATTACCACAAACCCATCAGCTGCACGTTAGATTCACTGATGATACACAAAAGACACCAAATAACACGTTTATCCTGAGAATTACGTCCATAACTTGCGTCTGAAACAACCATGATACATTTTGTTTTGGCATTTATATTAAATAGGAGGCGCAGGTCGATACGACACAACTTTTGTGCAAGAGTATCAAAATGTAATATTACCTTTTCCACGACCTACACTGCTAAAGCTATGGACTTCACCATACTAACAAAATAGATAGCAGACATAAATGATTGGAAACAAGCATAAACTACAAGTATATACTATCGAAACCGTCAACTTCTTTTTCGTAAACATACATTTAAAATAGAAAAGACTGAGAAATTTCTATGCTAAACCACACAAAGTGCGTGATAAGAATTGCATGATTTCAACAACTCAAAACACAAAACAGCAGTTTGCAGTTTAACTGTAATCGCTTGTTGCTTTCAATATTTAGATTTTTTATATGCAACTTGGTCAATAGTAAAAATTTGATGGCAACAATGTCAACACTTTATACTGTCAGCAGTTTCACACAGCTAAGCGCAATACAGGGTGACACAAAAAAACGGTCGTCACCAAAAATCGAATAAGTTCCAAAATTTCATGTTAACTGGTGAAATTAATACCAAAGGACAACTTGTGTACAACCAGCAAACCAGATGCTTAGTCAGAAATTAATAATTGTATTATTTGAGTGTATGTATGAGCCTAGTTACTCTTGACTGGGATTGCTGAGGATGTCCGTAGCAACTTTGAAAGAAAAGAGCAAAACAAATTAACATGGTAATTGTTGAGCACAAAAATTGCATCAAATATCGAAAAATGAAAATTTAATCAGACCAGGAAAACAAAGCACAGAATATGTGAGTAGGTGTGAATTACAGAGCGTTTTGCAAAGTGCTGCCTTTGGTATCTTATTAACTATGGGAAGATAAATTCAAGAAATCTTTACTCCTATCAGATTGAATAGCCGAACTAAGCAGCATAAACAGCAATCTCAGCACTAACAATATAACCTCAGCACTAACAATGTATGCATCAACATAGTTTGTAGCAAAATAGAATATAGTGATGTTTTTACCTAAGTTGAAGACCACTGAACTTTGCTCAAAAGCAAAAGTGTCATGCTGCCTGTATATTCCAGTGAAAGAGTCACACCTGAATGGAAGATAGTACAATGGATGTCAACACACCTAGCAGTACAAAATTTCTTGAAAACAATTAAACAGCAACCAAACATCAATACAGTATAGAAGTGGAAAACTAATTGAAAATAAGCTTATAACAGCACCTTGCTTCAGTTTTTTGCTTAGCAAAGAAGGTAGACCATACTGCTATGGAAACATGAAAAAAGTTGTTACAGTAAACCAACACATCAATCGTTACAGGGAAGCCACAATAAAAAATCAGTGCAGAGGCAATGCTGTCCAGGTGCTTGCTGCAAAAATTTAAAGTAATCAAGAGGATGGCATAGGCTAACTTTTCACAGTTACAACAAGGTTTTTAAATGTTTGGGATACTAATCTTGGATAATTGGACCGTTCAACTACGTTTCAATCATTTCACATAAACAAAAAAAATTCATGTTTAATAGTTTCCATCTCTCATTTAACACCAACTCAATTCTAAGACAAGCTAACACAAATATTTACTAGTTTCTAATTGTTTCTTTGAAGCATTAGTTGCCTGATTAAGAAACATCAAAATACGTTATTCAAGATGCACCACAATGCTTACCAAGTAAACATGACACTCAGGGCATTGTCACCCGTGAATGGAAATCTGCTTTGCATATAATGGAGTTGGCCATAGTATTTTTTCAAAATGTTGCATCCCTCAAAAGTTGGAGAGCGAGTGGCTTTGTATGCCTCTGTTTGAAGTTCTATAAAATTTGCAATGCAGTCTTGATATTTTGTAGGGTCATCCATGTACTTTTCTGAAATATGCTGCAAATAAAGAAGTAGTTTTGCATAAACAAGCAATCAGCCATGAAAAGTTTGCCAGCAAAAACAAAATGTTGTACAGTATAGTACATTGTGCTTGTACTTGTACTATTAGTACAAGGCCAACTCAATACCAGTTCATCTTTTAAATACTTTTGCAAGATTTCCCTGGAAGCATTCCTTGCTAATATTAAAACAAAGATATTTAGTTTGGGAGCTGTAATTAGTATTAGAGTGAATGCATTGATGATCTTACAGTTTCTGCTTTGAATCAAATGTATACATATCAACAGTACACTTACTTTATGAACAAAATGAGGGATTGATATAGAATTGAAATTTTCATCTGGGAACCCTGTTAGTAGGGTGTAGAAAATTCTATTAACGATATTTCTTCTAGACAGTTTTACTTCGAACTTAACAGTGTAGGCTTGTAGGCTTAAGATACATACATTATCCTCTCCTTTTGCAATTTTCTTATGGCTGTTGTCTGTATAATGGGAGTAATGGAGTGTCAGGTATGAAGAACAAAAAATAACCCTAATTTTTAGACATTCCATCCTTTAAACTTTAGAAAGGGTGAAGCCAAATTTTTTGTACAGAAGATGGCACCAGTGAAAATTCTTGTAAAGAATCAATTTTTCCAATGTGCATAGTTAAGCTGCATAGCCTTTTGAAAACAAGTCACTACAGTTATTGCAGGTGTCAAAAGTCAGGTTTTGTTTTGTATTAGGTCAGTGTTGTCACACGTGCACGAAAATTACATCGTAAGATGTGACCCATAGTAAATGCTTTGAACAACATAAAAGATATTTTTATTTAGCTCCTCAGGTTAATGAGTTAAGGTAATTCTAAGTAACAATTTCCTAAAAGGGTAAATATGATTAACCAACAAAATTTTATCATCTAATGACACCAGTATTCTTACAACTGCAGTAACCCTTGGTTGGTAGTGGTTTGATTGCCTAAAGCAACCACCCAACAGCATATTGCAAGCACTACATCGAATTTCTTAAATTCCACATCAGCACTTTTTAAGCCTTATTGTTCTACATCAGTGGTTCTGAAAGTGGGAAGCAATTTCAACTTGTTTGGAGCCAGTGTACGAGTATATCGTACTTTGAAATCAAACATGGAGCGCTAATTTTGCATATGCAACTCCATACCTCACCCAGTTGATTGTGCTAGAGAGCTATCCAAACCCTGAAAAGACTCAGCACGCCTTCTTGTTTGTAATGAAAAAAAATTTTTTTGTTTTGTTTTGGGTTTCGTTTTTTTTATGGGTGACGTCATAAGTGGGCTAGGTTTTTGGCCATTTTGACTCAGTTTGCCTGGCCCTAGGCCCAACTGCTAGATGGAAACATTTCGCTCAAGTTTTTATTGGAAACTAGGCTAAAATCTGAGCCTTTTGAGCTTGTGATCGACTTTCTAGCGTTTCTAGTTCAAGAGTAAGGGCAAAATTACCAATTTTTGTAAACTTACCAAAAAAAATTTTTGGTAAAATGATCAATTTTATGTTTTTTTTACTTTTGAACGAGAATAACTTGCGCTATGGATTATGGATTTTGTGAAAGTGATCATTCCATTTCCAACTACATAGGAGTGTGAGACAACTTTTTCTATACTATTTGCAATCAGAATAAAATTCAGAAACACACTGGACGTGACCAATGAGAGCTGCAATTTCCAAAGCATAACCCAAGATAGAACTGGTGGAAGCCAAGTCAGTACATCCAACACAATGACCTGCATTTATTACATGCAACAAATCTATGCTTCAAAATTTGCTTTTGGTGTTGTTTGCCTTAAGTGGACCGAGAACATCAAGAAATTAGTAAGAGAAATATTACGAAAAAAATTTTAAAGTTGAGAACCACTGTTCTACAATTTTATCAAGTATTCCAATTTACAATGCAACACACCTTTTTCAGCTCTTGTGCTATAGCAGCTGATACATTTTCTTTGCTTGTATCAACAGGAGTATCCATCCAGTCTATGCCAGTATAATCAGCCACAGTTTTTAGCTCAATACTGAGCATGGGCAATCTTGGTACACCTTCCATTTCAGTGAGGTCAAGTCACCAAATCCAGAAAAAATGTATAAACAATTCTCATCCTACACATTAAAAATTTGCTTGAAAAAATAGTGAAGAAAGTAATGCTACATGTTACATAATTTCATGTCTTCAAACCATAGACAGACTCACATCATCAAGTTGTTCCTTACCTGAGCACTATATCACCTACTGCATAATCTAACTTTCAAATTAAATGATATATAGTACTGAAACATTACAATAATTGCACTGAAAACAGACCTTCCAAAGTTTTGCCAACTAATAAGCTATCACCAGATAAATACAATGAAGTTAAAAACCTCTATTGGCAAAGGGTAAAGCATAAAAGACAAAAAAATTAAATTTTGTTTTGATTTGGAAAAAGTCTTATCACAAAATTTTACGCCAGAAGTGATAGATGTTTTGGTTGGTATTTTGGGTTAGTTGTGGTCCTTACAAGTAGACCAAACCAAATAAACACACTGAAAATGCTAACAGGTAAGCATGAAATGAATTTTTCAAATTTTGTGGAAGTTGCCAAGAAAGTAACTTGGAAAATAAAAAATTATAATTTTTCAAAATTTTCAAATGTTAATACTTTGCATGGGTTCCCAACCTGGGGTACATATATCCCTGGGGGTACACTTGCCTATCCGAAGGGGTACATTTAAGGTTAGCAATAGAAGGTAAAAATATATTTACATGTTGTTTATTTTCAAATCTTTATGCATGTATCACTTAATATTATTTTCAAAAGTCATTATATGTATATTGTTAAATATATCTATGAAAAATCATGAGAAAATATTTTGCCATAAGGAGTTTTAGGGGTACATGTTCATCTGTCAAAATTCTAAAGGGGTACATCCTTATCTGTTGAAATGCTGTAGGGGTACATGCTCATTTGTCAGAATGCTGAAGGGTACATGGTAAGAAAAAGGTTGGGAACCCCTGCTTTAGGGCATGGGTTCTCAAAGTGCTCTGTACGGAGCCCCAGGGCTCCGCAAGCTATTTGTTTACTTATTAAAATATTAGAAGAAATTTATTGTGGGGCTCCGTAAATTATGATCAATCTCTTCATGGGCTCCATAACACCAAAGGTTTGAGAACCCCTGCTCTAGGGAGACAATTCGCATTGCGATTCATATGTTGCCTGCATGCTTTAGGTCGTTACATCTGCGTCACAATCCATTGTCGTATTGTTGCTGGCATACTTTGGATCATTACTGATTGTCATAGAATACTCTAAAAAAGTGTGACCATAAGCATTCATTTACTGCACAATTTGATCGCGCAGGCAGTTTGTGACTAGTCTGAGGTACTTATAAAGCTCATTTCTTGGTCAATCAGATTCGCAAAACATGGAGAATCCATGAAAAAACTGGAGAAGTTTGTGGCATTACAGGCTGTTCACCACAATATCATGCTCTGTTGACCATATTTTACATTGGTTTCCAGCATGCTTGTTTTGCAGTTAGATTTATGTTATATTGATAATAATACTTTGTTATTTGAGGTAAAAAAGAGTTGTTTGCTAGGTTCCAAAATTATATAATAGAATGAGTGCAGAGCATGATCCGAAAATGAGTGCTGAGCATGATCTGAATTGACAACTGACATCATTGGAGGCTGTAAAAAATGTACTACAGAAATGATATCATTGGGAGCAGTACAAAATAACTTTTCCCATAATGCCCCAGACTTTTACATAGCTCCTCTAGTTCAGAAGTTATGTTCAAAAGATAAACACAACACAGTTTTAGGCTAGACACTGATTTGCATGCTACATAACTAATTGTGACCAGACAGGACATTGCTTCGTGGCAGCACTCCACGTGCTAAGGGACGAGACACAACAAGACAGCACTGCACACAGTTTGTTAAGATAGCTTTTTTAGGCTCATCAGAAAATCTCTGTCTTCTGCATCCGAGGACGTCTTCACTGCTTTCCTGACTTAATTCATTTGCAAGTCATGGCCAGAAATGTACTTGAAAGCCACAATCATTTAGGGTTAAGAGTGCCAAAACTGTATACAATCTAAAGCCTTAACCATGCAAGTAATACTTAACTATACATTGAGTCATGTGACCATGAATCATGAACAGCAACATAACTGCTCAGCTCAGCTTGCATAGCTGCAGTTAGCTACTTAGCAGTTGATCTTGTGTAGCTGTAGTTGGCTACCTAGCCACTGCAAATTAGTGATCTCTACACTAGGCTTTTCACTTCGCATGTAGTCATAGCTGGCCAGGAAAGAGTTGACGTTGTGTAGCCATAGCAGGCTCCCTCGCCACAAAATGTAGAGCTAGGAACATATGAGAAGTGGAGAAATAAAGTAAGGCAAGTACATGGGCAAGAAAAATGAGTGCCAATACAGGTTAACACAGTCACTGCCGGTGTATGAATATACTGTACTTGAAAATTAGACTAAAATCAAGCATATTTCGGTTGTCTTACCAACCGCACAGCTCCTCAGCGGATTGCGCTAAAGAAAGTTCAAACCCTTAAAAGACTCGGCAAGTCTTCGAGTTTGCAATCAAAAAAATTTTTGCATTTGGGTTTCAGGTTTTTATGAGTGACGTCATAAATGAGGTAGGTTTTTGGCCATTTTGGCTCATGTTACCTGACCAAGAGCCCAACCAGTAGATGGAAGTATTTCACGCAAGTTTTCATTGGAAACTAGGCGAGAATGAGACTTCTTAGCCCTTGATCAACTTTCTAGCATTTTTCGTTCAAAAGTTATGGCCCAAAATTAACAAAATATTTAGTTATCTAGATATGGGATTAATTACTAATTTTGTTGTTTTTAAGTCATCATAACTTTTGAACACAAAACCCCAACAAGTCATCCAAAGTATCAAAAGACTTGGATTTTAGCCTAGTTTCCAATAAAATCTTGAGCAAAATACTACTACCATCTAGTGGTTTGGGTCTAAGGTCAGATGAAGTGGGCCACTTATGACATCACTCACAAAAAATGAAAAACCCAAAAGCAAAAATATTTTTTTTATTGCGGACTTAATGACTTGCCAAGTCTTTTGAAAGTTTGAACAGCTCTCTAGCACTTTTGGTGCCATAGATATTCCCGTGTAAAGACAATGCAAACTGCTGGTTTTTCGGCCAAAACATCCTGGCAACTAAGGTGTTGAGGATGGAAAGAACAATACAGTAGCCATGATAATATAATAATATAGCCAGCATGGGCATATGGTGTGTAGCAAAAGTAACAGTGAAAAGTTTTACCGGAATTAAAGGCCTTTTTCAATTAGTACTTGCATGCAATGAGCAAAAATTTGGCACATGCCGGCATAAAATTAAATATCCATCTGCATACTTCTGGAGTTCTGCATGAAAGATATTGTAATGGCACATGTTGCAATTACTGCATGCAATAATATTTTGTATAAATCTTGCTTGTGCAAAAAAGCTCAATCACACAAAAGTAAAAAGTACAGCCGACATGAATATGAACCACTGTTTCAATGTGAATCACTTAGTGACCAATAGAGACAGCACAGGAGACAAAGTACATACAGGAAGATAGTTGTAAGATGGCACAAGCAATGTGTATGGGAGAAACTCTACAAGATGATTATTAAACGAAAGTATTGCCAAGCGAGCTTGGGCTTTATGTACCTCCCAAGAGTCTCAAGGAAACATGCGGCTACTACACTATGTCCAAGTTCAGCTGCAATGGCTGCTGGAGTGGGGAAATATTCCCAACATGCCTATATCAGTTATCCATACCTATGCTAACTAACTTACATGGCTGAAGAGCTTAGGCCAGCAGTTCCCAAACTATGGTACATGTACCATTAGTGGTATGCAAAGCCCTTCAAGGTGGTACAGATATAGAGGTACAACTTCCTGTTTATCTTCACAAAAATATATTCACAGCTATGTTTTTTACTTAACGGGTTCTGTTAACACTTTGAGAGCCGGCGTACGATGTATTTGTACTTCGATTTCAGCCTAAAACCAGCAGTTTTTGGTTGCCTTAGCTCCTCCGCCGATTGCACTAGAGAGCTGTTCAAGGGCTCAAACGCATCGACCAGTCTTCTAGTCTGCACTCGACAAAAAATTTTTTGGTTGGGGGTTGTGGATTTTTTGTGAGTGATGTCACAAGTGAAAGAGTTTTGGGGTCATTTTGGCTCATGTTGCCTGGCCTAAGGCCCAACCGCTAGGCCGAAGTGTTTCGCTGAAGTTTTTATTGGAAACTAAGCTCGAATCCGAGTCTTTTGAGCCTTTGATTGACTTTCTAGCGTTTCTGGGTCAAAAGTTATGATCTAAAATAAACAAATTAACTAATTAGCTAATTAGTCAAATATTTTTATTACTTTAGATCATAACTTTTGAACCTGAAACCCCAGCAGGTCATCCAAAGTATCAAAAGACTCAGATGGAGGCCTAGTTTCCAATAAAAACTTCAGCGAAATACTACCATCTAACGGTTGGCGCCCAGGGCCAGGTAAAGTGGGTCAAGGTAGCCTAAAAGTTCTGCACTTATGACGTCACTCACAAAAAATCCGCATCCCCCAAGCAAAAAGTTTTTTTCAAATGCAAGCTACAAGACTTGTCACGTCTTTTGAGACTTTGACCGGGTCGGTAGCGCTTACCGGAGAAATTGCCACACAAAGCCACATGCGTTTCAGTGTTTTTTTCTCAGAAATCCCCAAAAGTGGCCGGATGCCAAAGTGTTAATTAATTCCTGAATTTTTGTGCACCTTCCTTGTTTTTAAAAAATAGCCACTACGATTTCTCATAACCATTATCTTCAGCAATGTTTGTAAAGCCACATCAGTGACCCACACCAAGCAAATCTATCGCAATTTATTGCGTAAGAAAACTAGTTTCGTGTGTTACACATCTTCAGTCCTGTGCAAAAGTCGACATATGAAACAAAAAGAAAAAATTACGCACTGTTGCTAAGATCAAAACTCAAAATTACTAAAATTGAAGATTACAAAAATTTAGCACAATTGCAACTCTTCCACTAAACACAGCTACAACACTGTTCAACGAACCCAGATCGCAACGGCCATTAGGCACTATTTCTGACTGACAAAACAAACTCATCGCTTTTGGCGTGG
>Ga0210059_1009300_pt1 | contig 15370 bp, 9 predicted proteins | sample Ectturendosymbi2_FD_188042 | JGI IMG/M metagenome (GOLD analysis project Ga0210059, IMG submission 188042) | Ecteinascidia turbinata endosymbiont from Florida, USA - Sample 2 (SPAdes) (version 2) | ecosystem: Host-associated > Tunicates > Ascidians > Unclassified | place: Key West, Florida... | reverse complement strand
GGCTTGCCGGAAACAAGCGTAGAGTCTTCAAGTCACGAAGCGTTTGCAGTGGCTCGTAAACAACATCTCTAAGTATCAAACTCCAATAGATTCATCCACATTGTGACGCTACGTCACAATACAGCCATAAGTGTAAGGACGTGCATATTTTTGGAGATGCAAAAAACCCAAATTTCATCTTGCTTTCCCAAATAACGTATAAACAGCAAGTCTTAAAGTGAAGACTAAAATGTACGCAATGTAAACTAATCAGGGTTTCTGTATGCTTAATTAAGCTTACCAATTACCGGGGTTCAAAGCCGTAGCCCTCAACTAGCAATCAATATTCTGCATAGCTACATGTGAACAATGGTAATATTTATTGTGTTGAAAGAAGTTAGCTAATTACAATAAAATCTTCCCAAAAATTGTTGTTCGTGCCACCACACGTGGAAGGTGTTGTTCAGAATCTTTGTTTTCATGTTTTTATATACGTTCTAAACTTATTCTTCCAACACGATCATCCTAATAATTAAGATATGTTCTTCTCTAGCACAGATTGTGCATTTGCATTGGCCACAATGGGAATCAATCTGGAAAAGGAGTAAAATATCGGGTTACGATATAAAGTCTTACATTGCCGCAAGTAGGTAAAGTCTCAAATAATTCGAGGGAAAGGAGGCAATTTAATAGATAGCATAAGGTTATAGCTTAACCTGCCACATTGGCAATCTTCACTGCAACATGTTGTACTTGTAATAATACAACTTACTTAAACGCTTACAGCTTCTAAGGTCACATTATGAAAACATAAAATCCACTCCAGTTTAGACCGTCAAATGTGCATAGAACACAGCATACCACGAAAAAAATAGCAATATGAGACTGATACATGCAAATACTGCATCCTATATGATCAACTACTAAGGAATGTGAACAAATGCACATTTCCAATGACAAGTGAATTATAACCTCAACAAGAATATTTTGTAAACATGGCAATGATTCACTGCACTGCATTAACATAAGCCGTAAGTGAATCATGCTGTAGGCCTACTGTTCATGAAAACTTCATTTCACAGCATTAAATTGAAGCAATAAAATCTGGGAGGATGCAACATATACCATTCATTGCATCAAACAAACGAAAAATATGAAAACCTAAACAGTATAAAATCACAGCTACATTGTCACCACGCAACATATCACAACTGTAGTTACGTAGTTAATTTTATTCATGAATACTTCATGGAAACAGATTTGTCCTTGCAAATCTCACAACATCAAGCAAGTTTGAAACACGAAAACTTCACACTATCATATCACAGCTACACAACATTACTACCGCAAAACATTTTGCAGCTACAGCTACATTTTAGTTGTACACCTTACAACATCAAAAATTTGAGGTTTACAAAAATTAAGGTTAGTTGGAATGGTGAGTTACAACTAGACTGCATGTTCCTAATTTTTAAATGTTTCTAACTCTACCCAAATTTGAATGAAGTTGTTTCAGTTGGCCCAATTTTGATTTGGGCTGTTGTAATTTGCTCAAATATTTTTAATATATGCAAATCTGAATGACACTCATCCAATTTGACCAGATGTTTCTCATTGTACCAAGTTGGAATGAAGCTGTTTCAATCACCCAAATATGTTTAGGCTGTTGTAATTTGCCCAAATGTTTCTAAATCTATGCAAATTTAAATGAAGTGGTTGTATATTATTCAAACTGGAATGAACCTGTTTGAAGTTCCCTAAAATTGAAAAAGCTGTTTTGAAGTTCCCCAAATATGAATAAAGCTGTTTGAAGTTACCCAAAATTGAATAAAGATGTTCCACTTGGCCCGAATTTGAATGAAGCTGTTGTTGTTTGGCCAGAGTTGATTTAGTCTGTTGGAATTTACCCAAATTTTTCCAATTTATGGAAACATTGTTAACTTCACCCAAATTTGAATGAAGTGGACCCAATTTGCTCAAGTTTCATTAAGGTTGTTAAAATATATCCAAATGATTTTGATTTTATCCAAATTTGAATAAAACTCTTATAAGTCACCCATACATTTGTGAACGTAACAAAATTTTACTGGAGCTTTTCTATATAGCCCAGGGGTGTCAAACATACTGCCCGGGGGCCAAAACTGGCCCGTTGCGTGGTTGAATCCGACCCGCGGGATGATTTTGTGAAGCAAAAACTTCTTTGTTTGCTTGAAGTTTGTTCAGTTACACTTCAACAACTGGTGACTAGATTTCATTTACTTGAAACCTTAACGTAATGGCCTATATTTTGTTGATTTTTTTCTGTTTTTCTCACGTGAAAATTTCCCGTTTTCTGCATATTTCCTTTTGCATGTTCACACCCGTTTGAACTTTCAAACAGGTATGATTATGCAAAAGTTCAACTACTGTTGATAAAGTTTAACACTATAACTCCCAGAAAAAAATATACCTTGAGTTCCAGCGATGTCGATTTCGAAACCTTCGGAGTTCTGGGTACAACTCTTAATGAAATTTGCTATGTAAAGTTTGAGAACGCTAAGTCGAGGTGCCGTGTTAAAGCGTTTTTTTTTTTTTTTATTTAAGTGAAGAAATTGAATACTTTATGAAGAAAAAGGGCAAGCCAGTTTTAGAATTTCAATCCTCAGAATGGATGCAAAACCTTGCCTTTATGGTGGATATTACACAGCACTTGAATAATCTGAATAAAATGTTGCAAGGCCGGAAAAGGCTTGTCACACAGTATTACGACACCATACGTGTATAGTGGATTTAACTTTTCGCATTACGACTTGCCGTTTCCTACTCGCTGTTGTACCCCATACGTGAGATGTGGTTTGTATCAACTTGTCATTCGCGTCAAGGGATTTCGTGTGTGCGCGTTCCACTGCGACCTCGCAGTAAACTCGATTACGCATTGCATTTTCGGTTTTGTCCATCGGCGTGGACACCACGCTTTGAGGGAGTCGAGTTGTGTATCACTAGCGCACGGACCACGTTGGCTGTTTCTACTGTCGCGCCATCGTAAAGCTTTTCTGCTGCTGCTAATCAGAAGCCTTTTGTAAATAAAGATTTGAGCACCAAGAAATCTGTGAAACGAACTATCAAGTGGTGAGAGCCAAACGCCTTGCTTCGGCTGGCAACTTAAAATGTCAGGCAGTTTTAGTCGGAAGTTAGAACAGTACTCATACAACGACTAGGCTGCCTCGTTGGTAGCGTTTGGGGAAACCAGCAACTCTGCATGCAACGACAGTCATTCCTCGTAAGCAACGTCTACGCTGGGGCTGGGCAACACCCCAAACCTCAACATTAGGTTCCCAAACCAAGGAAACCCTACATTAGTTCATCAGACCAGGACTACTGTACGTGCATTCAAGTTGAAGTTGTCCTTGACACAACTTTCCGGTGATGACACTGCTCATTTCCTTTGCCTAAAAAGTGTGCGTGCCACGGGACTGAACAGTGATTTGAATAATACACAGATAAGATGACAGAGTTGTTGCGGGAGTTCAAGCAAAGGTTCAGCTTTTTGGCCAACTTGAGACGGACTTTCAAGTCTTTTGCTCGCCATTAACAATAAAACCCTCTGATCTGCCCGTTGATTGGCAACTTGACATAATTGACTTGCAGTGTGATTCAGATTTGAAGACCAAGTTTGCCTTGGCGAGCTTGGACACATTCTACGAATATCTTTTTGCAGGCTACCCCAAACTGACATCCCTTGCTACAAAAGTTTTGTGCATGTTTGGGACAACATATCTTTGTGAACAAGTGTTCTCTGTGATGAACATCAACAAAATAAAGCTGTGCTCACGGCCCACACATGCTCGTTTAAATGACATCCTGAAAGTGGCTTCTACACAGGATTTTGACACCAGATAATGATACACTATTGAAAGTTAAAAGGTGCCAAGTTTCAGGTGTAGGCCTAAATCGCTAACCATATTTATTGTGAACTGCTTCTTTGCGTCCTGAAATATAGTTCTGCACCAATGAGTGGTTACTGTGGAAATATTTCAAGACATTGAACACTTGCAACAGTGAGTAAATGCAGTGTTTGTCAACAGCTTCAGTACAAACTCGTTTCATTTGATGGAACCATACTGTTCGTACAGTGTCACAAGCGGTATGTTTTGCGTAAAAACTTATGCATTTCCAAAGTAGAAGAAAAATTCAAGTTTCCACTAGTTTGCACATTGTGGTGCCAGTGCGGGTGGTCTGGATTACTGCACTTAGGTGCAGATGAATAGAGGTGTTTGAAATGGAAATTTGACCGAAACCGATTCGGTTATTCCGACCGAAAAATTTCATTTCGGTTGATTTTTTAGGCGTTGTGTATTCGCTTGGTTTCGGTTGGTTTCAAAGTGATTAATGTCGTAAAAGTGAATAGACTTTTCTCAAAAAACGTCATGTTGTTGCAGAGTTTCGTAAAGGTTGCTCCTTAAATGTGCTAATAATCATTTTCAGATAAACTTGAAATTTTTGTAATAAAGTTATGAACACAGTTAGAAGCTGTCATTACTTCTAACCAGGGCGTTATGCAATGATTACGTTGGTCCGGACCGCTTGAGATTAAATATGCTTGAAGTGGCCCCAGAACTGAAACGAGTTTGACACCCCTGATATAGCCCATCTTTGAACAAGACTGCTTGAAGTTGCCCACGATTGAATGAAGCTGTTGCAAATTGGCAAAATTTGATTTGACTGATGAACTTCACCCAAGTGTTTCCAATACATCTAAATGCTTTTATTTACACCCAATTTTGGTTGAAGCTTTTCTCATTTGCCCACATTTAATTGAGCCTGTTGGACATTACCCAAATGCTCTTATTTTACTCAAATGTTTCTAATTTTACCCAAAACGTTATTAAAGTTTATTAGTTGGCCCAAGTTTGATGAAGGTTGCTGGAATTACCACATGATTCCAGTTTACTCAAGAGCAGTGTTTATTTTGCCATTAGGGGCAAAAAAGAATGGCAAATTAGTCTCAGACTATTTTGCCGTTTTGGCCATTATTTTGCCGCTGATTTGGTTATTATTTTGTGTCAGTTTGGAAAATAGACACTACCTCACTTACATGTGAATGTAGCTGTATACTTTGCCCAAATTTTGAAAATTTTTGCCCGAATAATGGCCAATTTTTCAGTGTTGGGGATGCGACCGCATTCCCTGTATCCCCATACCGTACACTTATGGTTGCAGCTACCCTTCCTGTTGGCCGCCAGAAGTAACGTAGTAAGCCTGATGAGACGTAGCAACAAAACGAAGAACTTTACTTAAGAACGGGTTGACACTTCTGCAACAGAATAGCGGACATTACAAAGGGAGGTGATGGTTTTATTTATATATACAGTATTATCAGAGTGAACTTATGAATGCAAGTGCTGGAATAGGCTATGTATATAAATTAGTATAGTAATTTGTATACAGTAAATTAATTTTTTTGCAGAGGAATAAGGTACGTTAATCCAAGTCGAAAGTACTTTTCCACAACACTGATAACTAACATGTCATCCGTGATCCACCAGATAAGCCTACTGCTAAAAAACTCAACAAAACCAGTGATGTTTTGTTTACCATTGACGTTTGGTCCAATGAACAGATGCGCAGCTGTATTGGCGCCACTGTTCATTTCGTTTTCAATTAAAAGCTGCACAATGCTATGCTGGCTTGCAGACGATCGTAACCCGCAGTTAGAAGAAATAGTCAGCAATTTTGAATTTATTAACAAACGAATTTTCAACATTGCTGGACGAATGTTCAAGCCTGATAGATGTCATTTGACTGTTAAAGATTTGAAGCCTTGATGTTTATCAACGGTAACAAATATTTTAAACACTGATCATTTTTGTTTAATTATCATTTAAAGTGTTTGTTGAAGTGGAGTAACTGAGTGAGGGATGAGGGGCGGTTTGACTCCGCTGGCCAGCTAAATGTAAAAACCAGGCCTCCACTTAGCTTATATTTCGGTTTTAGTATTCTTTTGGTTTTCAGTAGGTTGTCATCTTTTTGCATGTTTCGGAGATTTTCCGTTGATTTTGGTTTTTAGAAAAGCCATCCACACCCGGATTCTTCATTGTTTCTAAAGTTTTTTTCTCTGAGTGTTGACTTGCAGGTCACCTACAGAGGCCAGTTGGCCTCTCAGCTAAGTTTTCCTCTTGCTCAAACCTCCAGTTCCGCCACTGGCTTGTTGACTGCACGAACATCTCATTAAACAATTATTGTAATTTTTCCGGTGCTTCATCCTTACAGATTAATAATTTCATTTATTGCATCCATTATTATAGTATATTGTCTGAAAATATGCTTACATCTAACCATGCAAATGGGATTTGTTTTGGTTCTGAAGATGTTTCAAGACAAATGTAATCGCGATTGTAATTGTGATCAGTTTGAATGTAATCGTAATGGATTACATTGCGATTTTGTTTATTCATAATCGTAATCGAGCAGGTTGCAAGTAATTGTAATCGATTACATTTGTGTTGTAATCGCCCCATGTCTGCTGTCGAGTCATGTTTATTTTTACTACAAAGTGGTGCCCAACAAACTACCAAATGGCACCCAACGCCCTAAGAAATGGCGGACAACGTGCTAAAAGATGGTGCCCAACGAACTAGAAAGTGGTGCCCATCGTTACTTCAACACTTTCTTTACCGGGTTATTTATATCTAAGTAGCCTATTTGGTGAAAGCAGTTATTTTAGCCTTCAATTTCCTTCTCTGCTTCAGTTTCAGTGAATTCCACAAGTCGAACCTAAGCCTGCTGCAACAGATATATTTCCGTATCCTTCACGCGCCCCAGCAAAAAAGAAAAACCCAAAGCAAAAGTGTGAGGTCGACTGCCATGATCACGATATGTAGGCTAATTCCCATAGATGAGCATGGAGCAAGACTGGATCGGACTGAGAAATTTCTGTTGCTTGAATGTGAGTTTTCTAAACACGTTGAAATTTTTTGGTTTTGATTTGACAAAATTTGGAAAGGCCAAAAAGTATAAGCTACTGACAATCTGGTGCTGCGAATTATTAAAGACTCGATTTCCTCAACTGAACAGGTTGGCAGTTGATGTTCTGAGCATGCTTTCTTCCAATGGCTCAAGGTAAAGGATGTTTAGTGTCAGTGGAAACAGCCTGACAAAATGATCCATCCAGCCTGTCTAGTATCTCCATACTTCATTTATCGCATTCAACAGCATTGGAAAGAACAATGAGCAGATGTGTGTTTGAGAACTTAAGTGCTCACTTGTTGACATAACATTTGTATCAGTCGCTTCATAGCGACTATGGTATCACAGAGACCCAGATTTCACACATACACCTATCATGCAGTAGCCCAAGTAACATTGATCCAGACCACTCTATGTTGCCATAGTGATTTGTTTATTTCATTTTTATTTTTTACCATTGTTGCAGGTATCTGCAATAGAGATGGCACGAGCCGCTAATGATCCGGATTTTTGGCGGGTCACTGAGGTTGAACGAGCGGGCCGCTAACGATATTTTCAGTGGTTGGACTTCACTGAGTCGCTACGAGCCGCCCGCTGATGTTGAAAAAACCTTTAAAATATTTTTGAGTTGAAAGAACCACTCGGTGGCAATAAAAGTAACTGAAACCACTTGGCATTGCTTTGCCGTTGCTGTATTTTAAAACTAATTTGCTTTTTCCATATGTGAGCTCTCCGTCAGGCGCGACTGGCAGGTACACTTTTAAGAAGCTTTTCGTGCATGGTGATAACCTCTTACATGAGTGTGGCGGTCAGCGGATTTTGTGCTGAGTTGCTTTATGGAGGAAACGTGTTGTGCAACATTTTGATGGCGTGCTGGAGTTTTTTTTGATATATGCACCAAATCACAATCGCTTTGTGAGTAAGGTTTCGGGGTTTTACCTTTAGAGTTTTAGGTTTAGAGATTTAGGTTTAGGCTAAAGGTTGAAGATTTTATGGTGAGGGTTCAGGTTTAGGCTTGCAGGATGAGAGTTTTAGGTTGAGAGAAGAACGGCCTCCAGAAAGTATTCAATAGGGGAGCTTTACTTTTTTGCGGGGGTCTTGACATTCTAAAATTGACAAAAATTCACTGATTTATACAGTATAGTTTCATATTTCAGTTTGTGAGGGCTTGGAACTTTCTTTGGGGGGGTTAAGCCCAAAAAAGCTTTCCCATTGTGACGGGACTGGTTGAGGGTTTTATTTTCAGGTTAAGGTTTAGGGATTTAGGTTAAGGTTTTGTGGTTAGGGTTTGAGGTTCAGGGTTTTAAGTTTAGGTTTCGGGTTTTAGGTTTGGGGTTTTAGGTTTAAGGTCTTAGGTTTTGGGTTTTAGGCTCACACACGAATCCAAGCATGTAACTTTGTTTATTGTGCTTGTCACATGATATGTCCACTTCAACCAATCATGTTCCAGAAAAGGCAAAATAATCTCAGCAGTTATTTTGCCTTCGACGGCAAAATAGCCCTTGGAGATATTTTGCCTCAGGAGACAAAATAGACAGGACTGCCAATTGTTTAGCGGGCCTGTTTTGAAAAGAATAAATGTTGTCGGTCCATGGGCGGTTAATAGGTTGAATGTTGCAGGCTATGGGCGGTCCGGGCCCGAAAAATTTTGGACCGTGCCATCTCTAATCTGCATCAGCTTGAGTTACTGAGGCAAGCACAAGAGAAAATTGGTAATTCGGGGCATTAAATTCACAGGAAAGCAGCTATCAGCAATAGAGATCCTTCGACGAGTTCACTCTACTGATAGCTTACTGGTTGCACTATCATCTTATAGGGATAAGTGGATTACGATAACTCGCTTTGGTGACTATCACAGTGACTTGTTACTTATGGGCACCATCGAGCTGTACCGATCTATTTACATGTGGTGCCATCTCCAGGTCGCCACAATAGTAACAACCCTGATGTACATGTAATCCCATTGATGAAATTGCACTTATTTTGCTAAAGTGGAATGCCATTGCAAGAAAGTATGCTCGATTCAACTAGATTTAAGTAAACAGAAAAACCTATGACTATTATGTGGTAATAGGGTGGAGTGAAAAACATTTTTTTTTTTAAATCGAAAAAAGTGTAGGTCCAAAATCCTGCCAAATACCCTAAAACTTCCCAAAAAAATTCGTTTTGGCGGGTTGCACCCTTTGGGGGTCTAGCAACCCTCCCAAATCTCTTCTGCGAGGGTAAAATTGCCTCAAAATGTCATAACTCACAAACCACTCATCGTAGAGACTTGGTTTTTGGCTCAAAATTTGCAGAATTGCCATGTTTCTGCAAGTACAAAGAAGTTTTTCTCTATGTCCATCACAGAATAAGGTACAATTGAAAAACTTTTTTTCCGAAACACGATCTAAAATGGCATTGATTTCTTTGGGTACGTTATTTTGTTTATCAGATTCAAAAGTTTAGAAGCACACAAACAAATGTTACAGGCACGGTATGCCTTCATTTTAGAATAGTCCCCCAAGAACGCTGGTTAATTAACGAAGACTATTCATGCTGCGCCCGAAATTACAATGAAGAAAATCAGACCCGCCCGTTTCGCTCGACATGCTCAGTTAATTACACAAGTACTTTATTCGCTCCAGGTTTTATTGACATAGCTTTAAGCAATGCGCAGTTACTTTCACATGCATCATCAATGCACAGCATGAACATAAACAGGGGTTATAATACGAGTTCAGGGGTTTTAGTAATGACATTTAATGGAGGAGAGAGTGACCCGAATTATCATAGGACATCAGGGATAAAACAAGCTACTAGGCTATAATTCCCTGGTTTTGGTTTTAGTCTGTCGGTTAGCCCGTTTAGACTATTCAGCTTGGTTAGCCCGCTGCTGATTTAGGTGTTAAGCTTGGGATGCCCATTGCACAACTGAACTTCCAGTCCATAGTAGAGATGAGCTGACTGTGAAGTTTTTCAGTCCGAGTCCAGTCCTGATCCGATAAAATTGAATCCGATCCAGTCCTGATCTGCAAAATTTTTGAAAATCATCAGTCCGATCCAGTCCTGGTCCGCCGATGTAAAATCATTCATTTTTATTTTGCCTCATGAGGCAAAAGAACTGCTGGAGCTATTTTTCCTTCAGCCAAATACGATTGGTTGACGGGAAAATAGTTCCAGAAGTGCTTTTGCCTCATGAGGCAGAACAGACACAGCCTTTTGGCATTTCCAAAGTTTAACAAGGAAGTGACTATTTGGCATGAAAGGGAAAAGCACTGCTGGAGTTATTTTGCCATTAGGAGAATCCGATTGCTTGGATTGGTCAAATGACAAGGATGATACACTTGGATTAGCATTAGGTCCTTGTTACATGACCTAGACTAAAACCCGAAACTTATAAACCCAAAACCTTAACCCAAAACCTAAACCCAAAACTTAAACGTAAACCCAAACTTAAACATACACCCTAAACGTAAACCCTAAAGTTTTTGAAAAAGTAGGGCTTACAATAAAAGCACTCCTATCAAAGGTGTAACCTCTACAAGCTAACCCGAAGGAAATGGTGAGAGCAGAGCCAACGAACAATCGCACAGCAAGCATAGGCCCTAACCACTCAACTATGTTTACGTTGCTACTGTTGCGGCCAGTGGCCCAACTATATGGACAAGTACGTACGGACTGGAACCAGTGCTTTGTAATAGACTGCTCATTGAACCATCCGGCTGGGCACAAACCGTTCACATGTTCACACAGCGTTTTACGTAACACGTGACTCAATATTCACGCCGTTCGTTGAATGCGTTTATCTCCTCACCTTTCTGTGCATGTATTTACGATCTCGCAGAACCTTACTTGATCTCTTTTCGTCAGTAGTGCCGTGAGCGAGTTGTCGTCTGCCTGATCCATTAACTGTTTTCTGCGATATGTTTGCTGCTGTTTAGTCGTAAAAGGCAAGTCGTTGTCTGTTTTAATGGTCGATAGATGTTGCCGTTTTGCGTCATAAAAAACAGTGCAGAACTCGAGGCAATAAAGTGTACAGTGTCGCCTCTCAACTTCCCTGCCTGTTTCGTGTCTCTAACAGCCGCGAGCCTGAGTAACGCATTTATCATCGCATAGGACAGCGTGAATCAGATTCACAGCTCGTGCTTGTGTGTTACAGAGTGAGAGATACGTCAACAAAATGGTGCTGTGATCGGGATGTTGAGGTCGTGCCGAGTTCAGCCTTTACACAAAGAACATGCGATCAGTGTGGTTCGTTGTAAAAAGGAGATGTTGTTGCAACCTCTCCGGTGGCGTTGCGTTGATTGTGTGGTTCACCACGAACGGGATGTGCGTGAAGAATAACACCAGTATATATGTAACGCAAGCAAGCAGTAGTAAGAGAGATTGCGACGTGGAAGCTCTGCCAATAGTAACGTGTGAACGATTGAACATGATGACTAGCGTACGCGAAGAGACATTGCGGCGCATGATCTCTATTGTTGCTTGCTGCCACAGTGCGAAGCTTTGTGCACATGCCGCTCGGGATTTCCGATCGCAACACTACTAGAACTCAACGTTATATGTAGGCATAACATACGTCCCGTTTTAGCCGGGACAGTCCCGGTTTAAGGGCTTTTCCTTGCGAAGGGCAATCACCTTGGCCATATCCATGCTTCTTATTTGTTAGTCACCATCTCCTAACATTGCAATTAACAAGCTTTCTGGATGGGCAAAATATCCATTTCTTTGCACTGCATCTAGCTAGAGAAACTTCTCGAATCTCTTCATTGGACAGACTGTTAATCTTTGAATCAAATTATACAGATGTTTGGATCCATGTGTTGTTTGATGATGTAATTTAATCTCAAACCAAGTTGGAAAATACACCGTTAAGCAAAAGGGGACCAAAAGTTTTAGGGCCAGTAGTGGTTCGTCCAAAGACACGTAACAGCGCAAAATTCTGCATCCCAATTTACCATCTCGAATGTGCAATTGGTCCAACCTCTAAATACACCAAATCATCTTCAATTCCTCCACTAACGATTGCCCAGCCAGGGGCGAAATTTTATTTTCGGGGCCCTAGGCTATTTTAAATTGGGGGCCCTTGTGGAAGGTTTGCGACGACTGTGGAAGGTTTGCGACGACTGGAAGGTTTGCGATGACTGTAATAAAAATTAGCCTACACGTGCTCGCTACATTCACTGAACAAGTTGCTCCAATTCATAAACATATTACTTTATTCTGAATTTCTTCGACATCAGGGACCAGAGTCGTGTAAGTTTCCCTCCATACCCCCAATTGGGGGCCACGCTATCACAGTGGACACAAAATTCAGAGATTAACCTCCCAAACAAAATTTCAACCTCCTAAATTTAAATAAAAAACACTAGAAATCAGTGAAGTTTTTGTCAGTCCGTATCCTTTTCTGTCCTGTAATTTGTGGACGGAGCAGTACCTGCCGCTGTTACTTAGAATAACATCACCTGATCAGTGCCGGTGCTACATTTAGGTAAACTAAGTGGCTGCCTAGGGCCCCAAAAAGAGTCAAGAAATGTACAACTATGTAGTTCTGAAAGTGACGAACGTCCACCAAGTACAGTAAAAGTGAATGAACATGATGAAAGTGAATGGAACACACGTTCACGCAGTTTTTCAGGTTGATGCGTAGGGTTAATACTTTTGTTATTAGCAACAATTTCAGGCTCTAGCTTTGCAGCCGGTTGTTTGAGGAATCTCCTGCCTGGTTCTGCTCCCATCTCCTTGCAATGATTCAAGCTTGTACTTATCATTCAGCAATAATTGTAAAGCCACAGCAGTGACCCATACCAAGCGAATCGATCGCAAGTTATTGCGTAAGGAAACTAGTTTCGTGTGTTACACATCTTCAGTCCTGCGAAAAAGTCGACATATGAAACAAAAAGAAAAAATTACGCACTGTTGCTAAGATCAAAACTCAAGATTACAAAAATTGAGCAATCTTCAATTTTTGTAATCTTGAGTTTTGATCTTAGCAACAGTGTGTAATTTTTTCTTTTTGTTTCATATGTCGACTTTTGCCCAGGACTGAAGATGTGTAACACACGAAACTAGTTTCCTTACGCAATAAATTGCGATCGATTCGTTTGGTGTAGGTCACTGCTGTGGCTTTACAATTACTTTCGTTATTAATTTCAGTTTGATATATTATTCATCTAATAAACTTTTCTAAAGTACAAAATAGTCCTTATTTACGCAATGCACTGTACAATGTGATGATTTTGATATGTAGAGTAAGAATCTTTGTATAGGACAGGTGGGCGCTTGAATGGATCTTGCCTAGAGGGTGCTCACAAGTCTAGCAATAACGTGCTGTTGTCAGGGCTAGCACGGCATGCCCTCCATACTTTATCAACTTCAACAATGCTAAGGTTACCATTTCTGTTATTTTCATTTCTTGACTTTCCTGGCCCTGCCGTACCTTCATGTCGAAGCCTCCACTAAATCATGTTTCGGCCATCCAGTGTAGATAGTTTAGGAACGCTGTCGAAACGCCAGCATTATTGGCGTTAATAGACTATTTCACCAACTAAATTTTGATTTTAGGACGCATCACCTTTTATAACCAAACAGATTCTAGATGGCATTGAAGACTTTCTGGCGACGGTTCTGTCGAAATTGCGTCTGCAAATGGAACTAAAAAAATAGTGAAATAAACAAAAACAAAAAATTCGGATATTTTGTTGTGAAGACTATTTGGCCTCAGGATGTGCCGTTATGTCGAAATATTTTTTAGAAATCACCATTATTGGAGGCCCCTGTAAGCACTTTGGATGGGACAGACTCGGGCTGCTACGGCACTGTCAGGAACAAAAACAGTCACAATGAAACTAACGAGAAAGGCAGCGGTGAATCTAACCACACTCCAGGGCCGTGGCCAGTGGTGCCCAACTCTACATTTAAAATCTGTGCCCCCCCATTTCATGTTTTGCCCCCGGATGCTGCATACATCCAATATTGTATTTAAAAAATGTGGCCCCCCTTGTGGCTTTTGGCCCGTTTGCTGCGAAAACCTGGCGACGGGCCTGCCACACTCCCATTACATATTTATTGAGTACCTCACTGGCCTCGTGTAACCTGAAAAATGGATTCAGACGTTTTGTTCCACACATTATATGTAACAATAACCAATTCTGAACGCCAGAACAAGAAACTGTTTATCGTCATTCACTTCAATCTTTCGCGCTCATTCTTCTATCGAGATCTTTTGCTAGCGGCGTAGCAAAAAACGTGCGTTGAACCAAAACAAAATTACAAATATAATGCCTACAGAAATGCTGGAAATTGTCCTTACTCCCACAGTTTTGGTGCCCCCCGAAATCGGGGGCCCTAGGCTTAAGCCTTTTTAGCCTAATGGTAAATCCGCGCCTGTGCCCAGCATATCCTATAAGCATAATGCTGATCGGTGCTCAAGTCGTCAACAACATGTGTTGGAAGTTTTGGAAAGGAAGAAGTTGGCATTGCTATTTGCTCGAATTGACCAACTGACCAAGCTGATGCAGGTCCATGCAGGCATTTTCCTATAGGGCCGGTAAATGTATTGGGGCCACTTGTGGAACCATCAAGGGCCGCAAAAAAACATGTCTTAACGGAAGCTCGTTAGCATGGAGCAAACACACAATCCACTGAAGTGGTCTATGTAGCAATTCCTATGTCGAATACACCCACTGAATTTCCCAGTCATACAGGCAGTCCCATCTGTACCAACTATTGCAAGCCTGTCCTCCAATTCTGTACCACGCATAGAATCAAATAATTTTTGTGCTATAGTTCTGCCTTTGCCATCTTCGTGAGAAAAATGGGTGAGATAGTAACTTCCTGGTTCACCAACAATAGTACATTGCTCCTCAAGTTCAATAGACCGGTAATGCGTATCATTCGGACCCTGCACTACTATTTGAGTTGCATCTTTACAACCGTCGAAGTATATGGCATTTACAAACCTGAAGTTTTTTTGCTCCTCGTTTTGGATTTTCTGCCGGCATCTTTCCCTTTCTCTTCGCAGTTTGTTACGATCAATCACACAAGTTTTGTCATCATCAGTTACCATGCCAACACCCACCAAGACACTGTTTGCAACTGCAGCTGCTGCTGCTCTGTCCGATACTTGATATCGTTCACACATGCTGGCAAGATTTGACCACTTTCTGTGATTCTGAGAAGATGCCGGTATATTTGATGATTCTGCTACAAACTCATCAGCAGTACATGACTGCTCTCACTAAAGTACAGGCTACATTAATTACTATAACATTCATGTCATATATGCAGTGGTGGGTTTAGGGTTGGGGGGGCCCGAGGCAAGACTAAAAAGGGACTCCTCTGATGACGTCATCATAATCAGCCAACCGTGATAATCACGTTTGATTTGCCTAAGATACAGTCACCCAAGGATATGTTCCTCAGACTACGGCAAAACTGAAATAGCAGGAGAAAATGCAAAAGG
>Ga0210059_1009298_pt1 | contig 15372 bp, 10 predicted proteins | sample Ectturendosymbi2_FD_188042 | JGI IMG/M metagenome (GOLD analysis project Ga0210059, IMG submission 188042) | Ecteinascidia turbinata endosymbiont from Florida, USA - Sample 2 (SPAdes) (version 2) | ecosystem: Host-associated > Tunicates > Ascidians > Unclassified | place: Key West, Florida... | reverse complement strand
AGAAATCGACTCTTTTGCAGACTCCGGCAACCATCAGTTCAACCAAAATTCCGGAATGTTCGTTTTGTACTGAAGCAATGACTTTTGTAAAGACCATGCAGACTCTGGCTACTGCCGAAAAAAAAAAGATTTCGGATTTGGTTTTCACAAACTTTTGACTCCGGTTCTTGATCTAAAAAATTCAGAGAATGGTGCTAGAGTCGACTTCAGATCCGCAGCCACCTCTGGTAGGTAGTATTCCGCACAAGCAACTTTCAACTCAAAATTAGGTACCACGATCCATTTAAAGAAACATCCTGAAGATGATTATTTCATTATTCATTTGAAAAAGCTTCTACTTGCCTGGATATTTAACGCAAATATTAACTGTGGTACGCCGCATAAGCAAGCTGAAACGAATGCCCTTGGATACGTATAGGCGACAAGCTTTGACAGGCTGTATCTGATGACATGGTAGTGACGTCATAACCAAAATTGGTGTGCGACCTTCTGTCACCACCATCTTCAATCGATGACGTCATCAATGACGTCATCATCCGGGAAGAGGGGAGGGCGAATTGTACACTAGACCCGAGAAGTCTTCATTCAATCGCCTTGTCTTCACAACAACTGGAGGGATGGCACCAGAATGCAACAGAGCAAACAAAAGACTGGCAGAAAAAATTGCTGAAAAACGCAGGGAGCCAAATGCATCTGTCATTACACCCATAAGGACAAAGCTCAGATTTGTTTTTCTTTTAGGAGCACCCTTGTTGCAATACGAGGATTTCGAGGGAAACGAAGTGATGTCCACCTCCAAGACCTTATGGACATTGACTTCAGCCTAATTCCCAGGCCCACAGTCATGTAAAGCTGAACGGCGGTGTCAATGACACTACACCTTTTACATTTGTGAAATAAGTAGCTAGTTCACATAGATAAGTTGTGACTTTTTGTGAAACACGGGCAACCCTAATTGTAGGGAAAAAGGGACGTAGAGAAATAGGGAAGTGTTTCCCCACAAAATTTTCTTCCCTTCATTTAGTGTCGGCACTAAATGTAGGGAAATAGGGAAGGCATGGCGAAGACTTTCCTTATATTCAGGTTGAGCACTAAATGTATAGGGAAATAGGGAAGGCATGGGGAAGACTTTCCTTACGTTCAGATTCAGCTCTAAATGTAGAGAAATAGTGAAAGCAAGGCGAAGACTTTCCCTATGTTTCGGATCTACACTAAATGTAGGGATATAGGGAAGGCAGGCTTTCCCTATGCATAGAGCTAGTACTAAATTTAGGGAAAAAGGGAAGGCGAGGCGAAGACTTTCCCTACGTTCAGGTTCAGCACTAAATGTAGGGAAATAGTGAAAGCGGGGCAAAGACTTTCCTTACGTTTAGAGCTAGCACTAAGTGTATGAAAATAGGGAAGGCGGGGTTTCCCTACGTTTAGAGTCAGCACTAAATGTACGCAAATAGGGAAAGCAAGGCGAAGACTTTTCTTACGTTCAGGTTCAGGACTAAATGTAGGGAAATAGGGAAAGCAAGGCGAGGACTTTCCCTACGTTTCAGATCTACACTAAATGTAGGGAAATAGGGAAGGCACGCTTTCCCTACGTTTAGAGCCAGCACTAAATGTAGGGAAATAGGGGAGAAAAGTGAACGTTTTCCCTACGTTTCGGTTCAGCACTAAATGTAGGGAAATAAGGGAAGCAAGGAAAAGATTTTCCTTTTCTTTAGATTCAGCACCGAATGTAGGGAAATAGGAAAAACATGGCGATGATCATCCCTACGTTTAGGGTCAGCACTAAATGTAGGGAAATAGGGAAAGCAAGGTGAAGAATTTCCCTCAGTAAGGAAATAGTGATAGCAAGGCGTAGACATAACTTCACGCCTCCCAAGTTGAAATATGAAGCACTATAAATAAGTAAGCCTATAGTTTTTTTTATTATTTTAGATTGCCAAACTGTCCTGTGCAAACGTGAAGCCCTATTGAAGGTTTTATAGAGACGATTGTGGTTCAGCCCTGAATGTAAAGAAACAGGGATGGGAAGGCGACATATTTTGCTGTGTTTCGGTTCGGCATTAATTTTTGGGAAAGAAGCGAATAGCTTTCCTCTACATTAGGCTCAATAATAATAATAGTAGTGAATGTTAGCTGCAACCTTTCAATGTAGGTTCAGCAATAAACAGGCTAGGTAGAAAAGCCGAGAACAAGCCAATAACATTCTTTGCGTTTAGGCTGAGCAGTTACCACGAAGTGTAAGATAAAGGGAAAGGGAGATGCAAGACATGTACTTTAACTAACAACATATTCGTTGAAATTATTAGGCTAAATAAGTGAGATTTCACGTTGTAATATCTACAATTTTCAACATCCCGATAGCAAGCGTTTGTTTCCACAGATGTACTTCCTGAAAGACGTTTATTTCGAAAATTCCATACAGTGAAAGACATTTTTTAAATATTGATTTCAAAAGTGTTTGTTGAACTGTTGCAAAATTTTGAAAACAACAGCGATGTTTCAGCCAACTTTGCCTGCAGTAGGTTTTCATCAGTGTCAATGGCAACGGGAACCGGAAAGCAATAGATGTCACCGAAAGCCCGTGGTTGCATGACGTAATGATAACGACGGTGGAAAAGCAATGTAGATAGTGCGATGTGAAGTCAAAGAGGTAAGAGTGATAAAAATAAACTGTAAACTGTACTGAAAACGAAGTAAAACTACGCAATCTGCTATTCAACCAAGTATGGCCAAACGCTATTTTGTTTACTTGAAAAAATATCTGAGCATCTTTAATTTATTACCTGGGTTGTGGAGTTGATGTGAAACAATTAGGTAAACCATTTTTTTAATCATTACTGAACGTAACAACGAGATTGCTCACATATTGTGTGATGTCCCAACTCCAATGCATATTTAGCAAGTGCACTTAGTCAGAATGAAATAAATAAACAGCGGGTGTGTTCTTTTCTGCGTGTCCTTTTCGTTTCGCCAAAGTTCTTTGATTGCAGACCCCACATGGTACGCAATATACCAACGTGTGGCGTGGTGATTCACCACATATAACGTTGAATTCGTAGCAGCAACAGTACAGTGTTTTATGCATTGAAAAAAAAAAGGATTCTGCATTGACAAAAAAGCCTAAAAGACCCTTGAGGAACATGTTCCGGAAAAAGATCAGCTGTTTGTTGCAAAGACACAGGATAAAGATTCTCAATAACACTTGATATGAGAGAAGACCACAAAACTCAGAAAAATTTCTTTTCAGTGTCTGTAGCGCCACGATTACATTTGGCAAATAACGATAGCGCCGTTTGTTTCAAAGCAGCATTCCCCACTTCTGAACTCAAAGCGCATAGGCCCACATATTTCTGAAAAATGATTCGGCTGATTATCCCTTTCTCAAAATATGTCACAAATCATTTGCAGGCCACCCATTCTTGATAATCATGTGCCACTTTAAAGTCTTCTTACTTGAAAGCAATGCAAAACAAGAAGCCTACATGAATCATATGCTAACAAGTGAACTGTCCACACTTTCTAAAAATCATTGGGGGCTATTGAAAATTTTGTTCCGCAAAAAAACTTCCAAAACTTAATTTTTCGTCCAGGAATTTCGTAGTTTTGCATGACATGCAATCCGCCACATCCACATTTTCCGACCTGCTGCAATGGAAACCAAAAGCTTATACAACCATTTCACATACCAAAGCAATAATAATTTATTTTTCGGCAGCATCCAAAACTCTTATAATGTCACATAACTAACCACTTTCTTTTTCTGCAGCGTCCAAAATTCCTAAATTTTCGATATTACCGCACAGGCATATTCACAGTACTTCATAAGAAGAATATGCTTGCGTTGAAAACCAAAGTCAGTTTCACTCAGAAGTGTGACTTGCACTAATTTCATTCAACCAAAAATTAAAAAGACAAAATGCACCTTTCTCTCTTCACCAAAGCGCTTCTACTGACAACATGTCTACACATTTTCACCTAGATCCTACACTCATTAGCAGGGATGCAGCGGGGCGAGAACAACTTTTATACGTTTTGCAGCTGTTTCAAACAGGCTATATTGTTTGGATGCCTTCCCACAACTTTTTTCTTAGCATTATACATCTATTTTGTTAGCACTGCACATCCATTACCGTACAATCTTATCTTCGTGCTCAACCTCCATTGAGGAAAAGCTCTCAACTTGCTTTCCTAACATTTGGTGGTGAACCAAAACGTGAGTAAACTCTTTGCTTTGCTTTCCCTATTTCCCTACAGTGCTGAACTTAAACGTGAGGACAATCTTCGCTTTGCTTTCCCTATTTCCCTACATATAGTGTAAACTCTAAACGTAGGGAAAATCTTCGCCTTGCTCTCCCTATTTCCCTACATTTTGTGTAGATCCGAAACTTAGGGAAAGTCTTCGCCTTCCTTTCTCTATTTCCCTACATTTAGTGCTGGCTCTAAACGTAGGGAAAGTCTTCGCCCCGCCTTCCCTATTTCCCTACATTTAGTGTAGCTCCGAAACTTAGGGAAAGTCTTCGCCTTACTTTCCCTATTTCCCTACATTTAGTGCTGAACCTGAACGTAGGGAAACTCTTCGTCACGACCTGTTAATACCCCTTACTATTCAACTTCATGGTGACACCATGCATCTGGTTTTGAACAACTCATCCATGCAACCCACCCCAATATGGTCTGTGGGTAAATTTACATTTCTTCATGATTTGTATGTATAAATATTGTTTTCTGACTGTGCTACTTGTTTTTGTAATAAAATGTTGTATTAAAATGCCTTCCTCTCTGCCTCACAACCATTATTGCTGCTCGCTTCCTTTACCTGTATGCTTGCCTCACCTGCTCATCTGTACATGCCTCAATTCTTCACCCATTGCTAATGCTTGCTCACCTTCATCTGTGTTATGTTGATGTTTATTGTGTTTGTTTTTTTTATCTGTACGAACTGCATTATGTTTTTCGTGTGTTTATGTGCATAAAGCACAGCCACTCCATTGTTGAAAGTGGGTGGTCAATATATGAAATCTGTTGACCAATACAAATATCTGGGGATTGTATTGGATACTGAGCTCTCAGATGACAAAGACATTCAGAGACAACTGCAATATCAATATTGTGCAGCAAACAAACTGCAAGCCTCCTTTTACCGATGTTCAAATGCAGTTGAAAACGTACTTTTTCGTTCCTTTTGTACTCCCATGTATGCATCACAATTATGGTGTAATTTCAGGAAGTCACGCATGCAGAGATTGCGTGTGGCATATAATTTTGGATGCAGAGCTCTATACAACCTGCCCTAGAGAGTGAGTGTTAGTACTACAGTAGCCACCAGGTTCAATGTAACATTCGGATAACACTAAACGAAGAGCGGCGGGCCGGGCTGGAGGGCCGTGTTTCCAAATCAAAAACATGAATTTTCAGCGGGCTGCGGCTGCACGTCAGGACTGAGCACATTAGTGTGGGCTGCACAACAGGGCGGGCCAGCGGGCTGCACTAAAGGGCGGGCTGGAGGGCAGCACATTAGGGCGGGATGCACAACAGAGCGGGCTCGTGGACTGCATTAAAGGGCGGGCCGGCGGACCACACAACAGAGCCCACTGCCCTGCCCAGCCTGCTGAAAATTCATGTTTTTGAATTGGAAACACGGCCCTCCAGCCCGCCCTGCCCGCCGGCCCTCCATTTAGTGTTATCCTAACATTCCTACCTTTGAGGCTCTGCTACGAAAATACACGTTCGTGTTTCTCGAAAGATGCAGAAAATCTCTCAACATATGGTTACGTGCTTTGATGCAGCCAGATTGTTTGTATTCGCCCCTATTCTTTGAACACTGCAATCGCATTTTACTCTTTGAATGAGTGATTGAAATTTGCAGTATCCGTTTGATTGATGGCGTTTCATGTCACAATGCTTTCTTATTTTACCTAGACTCGACCAAGTTAGGAATTGACGCCCTACTCCGCAGTAGTGCTGTAACAAGTGTTACGTGTTAGCTAACAATAGTGTTAAGAATGTGTCTGTAGCCCTATGGTTCTGTCTTCAATGCAGTTGCAAAAAGTGTCTGTAACCCTGTGATTCCGCCGGCTTCAATGCTTTGTACTATGTTCTGTTTTGTCTGTTTTTATCAACCTGCGTTCTGCAGAGTGTGTGTGATCATACTATGGACTTCGTGTCTGTTCATAAACAAATAAAAGAAAATAAATTGCTACAATTAATTCCAAAACATTGTATATAAACAGCACACTAACACTGCATTTTTAAAAATCAAGCAAAAGCTTCACTTTAGCAACAGATTAATTAATTGCTATAGCATCCCAACAAATGCCATAAAAACAGGTGCCGTGTAAAAGGCGGATCTCCGTAAATAGCGGAGGTTTGATGACGAAACCGGAGTCGCTAAAACCGATGTTCTGCGTTTAGCAATGAGAACTAAACGGTAGTAAAAATTATTGTACTGCAAAACATGATAGTACACTACGGTAAAAAAGTCTGTTTTGAAGTTTGATAATTTTTGGTTATCTGAGTTTCGCAATGGTTCGGGGACAAAAAATAGGTTTCAACAGTTATGAATGTATCACATTTTTAAACATCGCAAACTTCCACGCATTCCATGTTTGGGGGAAACGCATATTAAATTGCAGTGATACAACATTTTTGCTTCACTTTTTTTGCCTTTGCAACGCAACTTTATTCCATTCCGGTTACGTGATCAAACCTCCGCAACCAAGCTCCGCTATTACGGAGATCCGCCTTTTACAGGGCAACTAAAAATATGCCTATCTCTATAGATTCATCTGGTGTACAATTCGCCCTCCCCATCTTCCCGGGTGGTGACGTCATAAATGACGTCATCAAGTGAAGTGTGTGATGAGAGAAGGTGACACAGCAATTTTGTTGATGACGTCACTGCCACATCATGGGAAACAGCCTGTGAAAATTGACGGCCTATAGGTATCTAAATGCGTTCATTTAAGCTTGCTTGTGTTACAGACACATGGGGTGTCTGCATTTTAGGACAGTCCCCCAAGAGCACTGGTTAATTAACAAGGACTGGCCAAGGCGCGCCCGAAATTGCAATGAAGAAAATCAGACCCGCCCGTTTCACTCGACCCTCTGAGTTTATCACAAATAAATTGTATTCACTCATGGTTTTGTTAATATAACTTCAAGCACTGCGGATTTACTTTCAAATGCATCATAAATGCATCATAAATTTACTTTCAAATGCATCATAAATTTACTTTCAAATGCATCACAATACCATATACAGGGGTTATATTGCGAGTTCAGGGGTTGCCGCAATGAATTTGAAGTGGAGGAGAGAGAGTGAACCGAATTATCATAGAGCATCAGGGACAAAACAAGCCACTAGGCTATAATTCCCTGTTTCAAGTTGAACTTGGGCATAAGCCGTCAACTTGTGAAAAGATGGCAGTCCGTTCTGGATTCCCTGGCGGGAGTGCCGCATACTTCACAGTTTCATCACTGCGCAGATGTGCAGTTGCACATTTTGGCAGTGCACTGCAATGCACTGTTCGCTATGGAACACTCGTAGCTACTCAGGCCCGCAAACCCCCGTGAAATTTTCAAAGTCGCTTTGAAAGCGTCAAGAGCATTTAATTGCTTGGTGAAACAACAAATTGCAATCATTTTGACCCCGAAAATATCAGCTAGTTGCGGACCTGTAGCCTTTTTTCTGGCTTGACATCGCTCACACAGATGGATGTCTGTCAGTGCTGGGGATTACACTAATGCAAGATTTCGATTTGCGTGAGTGAGTGTTCACCACGCGAGTTCAAATTTAGGCTAGTTAGTTCCCAACTCGTACAGGCAAGTCAGTTTCAGGTGGGTTCATGGATCTCTAGCACTTGTAAGCAGACTGTACTGCTGTGTGATCCGAAGTTCAGATGTCACGGTCTGTACGCGAAACTCACACAGAGGTTCCAAATCTTTGGTTCACGAAGGTGAAGTGGGGTCTCCAATTTAACTGTCCTCAACTGAATACGTTTCATCCCTTCAGCAGTCAACTTCTTTTTGATATGAAGTTTTCATAGTTACAATCCTAAAAATGTATGCTCTTCATTGCTGGCATACGAAACTGTGTTGAACGCAGCTTACCTTGATGAAATAGTTATGCAGGCATTTCTGACCTGGTCAGGGATTTCGCATAACAGCACAAGCAAAATTTCTGACCTTTGCGAAAGTCTGATCTGTTCTTGTACCAGTATGTCAGTTGTTTCGCTTCTCAGAGTAAAGGAATAAACTTTGGCAATGAAGGTTTGATGTCCGTTGTGAAAATAAAAACTTTTGGTTAGACGTCAGATAGTCCACAATAAGCCACAGTTTGGAAATACCTCACCTTAGTCTCAGACGTCAGTTAGTTTTCTTTATCTAACCCTAAACACTAACTCTAACCATAAACCCTAATCATAACCTTAATCACCAGATCTCAGCATGTTTGATATCTCAGTGAACAGCCACCTTGCAAAATGCATGACCTGGAAATCACTCTGCGCATGCGCAAATGGCGGTAAGTCAGCGATTTCGCAAATCAGAAAATTCGCTCGACACCAGCCTTCGCACAGCGGCTGAAACACTCCAGGCTTCGACATGCAGCAAGCCACTGTTAGCAAATCAGTAAAGAGTCCAAACAGAAATCAACTTCGTGTACATTGCAGTTTAGATATCGTAGACATGAACACAAACTTCACATTTTGCAAGGTTCACCATTTGATATCGGCTAAGCGATATTTACAGCGTAAAAATCGCTTAAATTTTACTCTACAGCACTACATAAATTTTACTCTACAGCACTACCCGTGCATGGCAAGGGGTGTACAGGTTTTCAAGCAAATTTAAAAGTGTGTACCAATACAAAAAAGATTGACAACCACTGCTCTAGACAATCTTAAATCACGTGACACAATACAATCTTAATCAGGAATACCCAACTGGGATTTTTCAGATAAGATGATCTTAATGCGACTCTAATGTTCATACTTAACGTTTCGCCGAAGTCCGAAATCGTTGTTCTCAATTAACTCCATAGCGACTTTGGTGTCTACTTTCAACGGTTCGCCGAAGTTCAAACTCACTTCGCAGAAGTTCAAAATAGTTTTTCAATCTAAAGTGTTTTTATCCGTTCAAATTGTCAGTATCGCTTTCAAATCGCTACCAAACGCCAGTGTAAAGTATTTCTACAATAGTTTGGGTCACTCTCCTCTTGGATGTGAATTACAATTAATATGCAAAGTACAAATACACAATAATACAATGAATGCGTTTTACAATGTCTTTTTAGACGGAATATTTCAGTCATTACATTATTCCAGTTTCATGTTGAGGTTGCAACGCGAACTCAACACTTGTACGGCCTGCCACAGTTGACATCAGCGTCATATATCCGGGAAAGCAGAACCTTTTTCAAATGAACAGTAAAATAATCATCTCCAGGATGCTTGTTTCATCATAGCAACCTAATCTTAAAAACAACGAAAAATCACCATGCAAGATAGACATTTATGTTGGCCCCTCTGCTTTTTCCTTGGCCCCGTAGTGACCCTCCACTTTTTTAATTTTGGAATTGCCACTGCAGAGGTGGCTGGAGTCACAATATCAGACTCCGACTCCGCTCCTGTTCCAAAGTTTTTGAATCCCGACCCGCTGTCAAGCGAAATTTCTGACCTCTGCGAAATTCCTGACCTGTTACTGTTTGTCAATTATTTTGCTTCTCAGAACAAGAAAATAAAGTTTGGAAATTACTTATTTGACGTATGTTTTGTAAATTAAAACATTTTGGTTAGATATCAGGTACACACAACAAGCTATAGTACGGGAATAATTTCAACCACTGAAAAATTTTGGTCTTGGTTTTAGACCTCAATTATTTTTCTTTTCCTCACCCTAACCCAAACTCCAACCCTACACACTTACCTAAACACGAATCCCCCAGCCCTAATCATCAGTTTTCTCAGCGTATTTGATATGTAGAATATTACTCGCTGCATAAGTACATGGCATGAAGTCAGCAATTTCGCAAGTCAGAAATTTCGCTTGACATGGGTTCGAAATTTTTTCTAATTTTAGAATCTGACTCCTCTCCAGTATCCGGCAGCCATCGATGCAACCGATATTCAGCAATGTTTATTTTGTACTGAAGCAATGACGTTTGTAAAGACCATGCAGGCTCCTGCCGAAAAAAAGTGACTCCGGTTCCGGTTTTGCACAAATGTTTGACTCCGGCTCCAAAAACAAATGCAGAATTCTGCTGGAGTCGACTCCAGATTCGTAGCCACCTCTGCTAGGCAGCATTCCGCATAATCAATCTCCAGCTGAAAATTAGGTACCACGATCCATTTAACCCAGGGGTGTACAACCTTTTTGCTATTGCCCAGTGATGGAGTCTCGAGACTTCGTCTCGGTCTGGAGACGTGTCTCGAGACCCGTTTTTTGGAGTCTCGGTCTCGAAGGTCTCAGGTCTCCTCTCGGTCTCGAAGGATTTCGGTCTCCGAGCTCTTAGTCTCGAGACTTTGCATAGGTTATTTTTTATGAAGTTTTGCAAGACGGTTTTGAAAAAAATGATTGTTCAAAATTCAGCCATTCAAGCAGGTCAGTGGCTATGCTTTCTTTGTAGTGATGTTATTTGCGAGATGGAGAAAACCACTTGCCCTCTACCCTGTTAAAAAATTATACTGAATTCAACAAAAAATGTGTATGTACCAATGAAACTGCAGCGCATACTCTGCAGCGAGACCTTGGGCGTACTTTGAACTGTTTTTCCAGGAATTTTGTTATGAAACCCATAGGCTTATTCAAAAGAGGTGAGAGAGTGCCAAAAAGTTTCTTTTTTGAGAAGCTAAATAAAACGATGTCTTTTTTCGAAATGCTTTTAAAAGCACTCTGTTAAAACACGCTGGTGAAGTTTTTTTCTGCGTAATGCAGACTTTTTTAAACTAAAAAATGCCTGGGAACTCTCTTGAGGAAAAGTTTTGCTGATAAGAGTTTTACACAGAGAGCACATAATGCATCATGGCTGATCAGTTACTTTGACGTGCTGCTGTAGGTTTTACGGCCTTTCTGTGTTTTCTAACCGACATGCGGTGTTGCGAAAACTCTTAGTGTGGCAGCGGAAACGGAAATTTGGAACAGTTGTAAATATCAGTTTAACGTAAAAACATGGAAATTATGAAAAACTTGAAAATATAAAAACTTCACAAATAAAATAGCAAATCCACGAATTATGCATATAGCTATAAAATCAGCGGGAAGGTGCTACACCATATCACTGCTAATTCAACTACACCGGTAATCTCGAACTTTGCTCATTCTGCTACAGCATGCATCCCAACAACGCCTGTCGAAAACATCTAACACTTTCTTTTTGTCAGAGAACGAAATAATCTTCAATACGAAGGCAGTGGTACCTGCAAAAGATCTGTCGCAGTTGTAAAAAGACTGACAAACTACGAGCACCTTGCTCTAAGTAAGACAAAAAAGCAAACCCAAGTTGCTTCAGGGCTTTATTAGCCCTGTGCACTTTGTTGTTGCCATGCAACACACATCGAATCCACGGTGTCAACTGATTCACAACTAATGACAAGAAACAAAACTTTCCCGCTGAACCACAGCCTAGCATGTGCCAACTATGCTATTTATTTAGCCATACATTTGTGCATATGTAAAGAAGGCAGAAAAAATAGGAAAGGTAATGACGAGAAGGGTGGCTAACAAGCGGAAAAAGCAAGATCCATAATCGAGAAGTAAAAACAAGACCCCTTTCAGTTTGTATTTGATTGTGATGTTCAAGATGCTTCATTATTCCTCATAGTTATAATAAGCATGATACATGATTTTATCTCATTTTAGATTGTTGTAAGCAAATGTGAGGAGTGGAAAGAGGAAGCATTTTTATGGTCAGCCCTGGGCAACAGTTAACATCGCTGCGCCACTGCAGTAGAGCATGCGGTGGGTATTACCTCGCTGGTTCAAAGTGTAAACCTAACATGTGCCAAAAAAGTCTATTACTCTAATAGGCCGAAATATGTTTTTCTTTGCGTCAGCAGCAGAAACACGAGCAAAATTTTTTAAACTTGTTTTGGACAGGGTGGTCAAGCTTGAATGAATGAAACAATTAGTTACAATTTTGCTTTTTGAAATTCAAAGCAGTAGTTTCGTTATTTTGAATCCCTAAATATATTACCTCTCAATTCTAACTCTTTGGAGAATTCTTAATCAATTACTTGTCGTGTGAGGAGAAAAGTAACGAGGAAAGGTGTAGGTAACGTTACAAAAAATGGCAAAGCTTTGTTAGCCAAAATTCACGAAAAATGTGGCGAAGAAAATTGAGTGTCAGTGCAGATGCCCAGTGTTAAAATAAAAACAATGTAGTGAAACAGGTAAGTGGTAGATAATAAAAAACTTTAAAAGTTTGTTACTTCATTGGCAAGTGATTTAAACGACGAAACACCTTGGTAAAAAATTGAATGATGAAAAGCAACCTTTCCTCTGGAATTACCACTTTGCTGTGCTGTTTTGACTAGTGCTGCTGGGGCTGTACATACTCGTTTACATCGACTGTGCTTGTTTCAAAATAAAAAAGTAGGCTAATGATTCGCCTCTTCTCCACTTTCTCAAATAACATAGGTCTGCTTCAATACCAGGTAGGAAACCAGAACATGGGAGCTTCATCAGGGCATCACCTCCTGTCCTTATATAGAAGGGTTGGTATTGTTTTGTTTTGTAAAGAACAAAACAATTACAAATATTTCTGAGTCAAAACAAACTTATTAAAGCGTGGCAACGACAAACACTTCCAATCAGGCACGTAACCAAGGGGGCGCAAGGGGTTAATCCCCCTATAATTGTTTTTGCCCCCTTAGATGAATATGTTGGACGTAGTTCATAACTATTGGACATAGTTTAAAAAATTTGGGCCCCTCTTAGAAATCTCTTCGCCCCACCTGGTGTCCCAAGCTGGTTACGGGCCTGCCTCGAATATTCAATTGCTTCAACGACATTTTTTGAGTGAAAAATGCGTAGACCATCTAAACGCTGCCAACATTTTCAATGTCCATGCATTTCTCCAAGGAATTTGTAAATAAAGCTGCAGGTTTGAGTTGCAATTTCCTAAGAGGAAAGTGGCAATGAACGTTGCCGTTTGCACAAATTTCGGATGATTTTTATTATCTTGGTGTTCGGCAATGTTCCAGATATTCTGTTATAGTAATATTCAAGGAGTTAGCTTTAATTACCATCAGAGAAATGTGAGGTCTCGAGTCTCGGTTTCAAACTTCCAGGTCTCGCTCTCGGCTTTTATGACAAAGTCTCTTTCTCGGTCTCGTCTCGAAATTTGAGCCAGGTCTCGGTCTCGGAGATTACGGTCTCGACTACATCACTGCTATTGCCGGTCGCATTGCTTTTATTTATATGAAGTAGCCTATGGCCGTCAGTGATTTCGAGTTATATTTATGAGATACTGCCTAGTGCCAACCAGCGTTACCAATTGTTCTTACAACAAATATACCAAATCTAGTCTAAAAATACACCAAATATATACCAAATTCGTATCCGTAACAAAAAATTAACTATTTATTGTTATTCTTTCAATGCCTTTTGATTGTTTCACGTGGATCATTAACAGTTGCTGTTGAGCAGTGCCATCACAGAGATGCTGCACGCTCAATTTCTACTTTCCTAACTTTAGCAGTGACAGATTTAGTAACCACTGGAAAATTTAACTTTCAAACACCTCCAACTACATCCTCATTTCCTTTGTGGTCCAGGACATTATCATGCTCTATAATAGCTGGCAATTTTTTTTGCACTATTAGCAGAAGGGATACACAGCACCAGCAGAATACTGCTTTACAAGCCATGCAATCTCTGTCAGTCACTCTTTGCTAAATCGTCTGGCACTCTCGTACGCAGCTTTCCCACATTTTGATGCATTGGCTGACTAAAAGTCCATGCTTAGAGGTAAGTTTAGTTTTTTTCAAAACTTCTCAGCTGTCCTCCAATCTCGATTTCCCTCACCCAAAGTGCATGTTCACTCCCATGTTAAGAAAAATCACTAAATTTTTATATAGCTTCAACACCACTATCGGTTTATCTGTTTTGTAACAAAACCAAATAAATTGGTTTAAAATCTCAACTAAAACCTCGGACAAAAACGTACGAAATTTTTCATACACACCAAATCAAAAATTTAGATACCAAGCTCTTTTGAAAATAAACCAAATTTGAAAAATTTGGTATACATATATATCTACCATTTGGCAACACTGGTGCCAACCAACACAGAACACATTCAAACATACATTGCATATTCATTCTATAACTCTTTGTGACATCACCATTCAGATTGTTACGCATCGCGTCGACTGATTTTCTTGCCTTGCGTTTGTTTTGCTTCAACATACGCCAGCACGGCCGCCAAATCTTATATTTTAAATTACATGTGGACGGCTGTAAATTTCATTATCGAAGGCCGCATGCGGTCGTACGCCGTACGGCCGCAGGTTGTGCACCGTTGATTCAACCCTTTCAATACAGAGTTTTTTACACCGATTTGGAACACAATTTATAGCGTTGAAGCATGTTTTCATGAATAAAAGTGTTTCAATTTGCAGTTTCCATTGTTTTTTCTTTAATTTTTGCATACCAGAATTGGGACAATTTTGTCCCTACAGTGGGCTACTATACCCCGACAGTAGGCTAATATACTGTGGGACAAATTTGTCCCAACAGTACAATACTGTCGCTCAACCATTGTCCAGTCAAGCGTAAAACAATGTAACGGTTCAATCTGTGTTACGCGCAGCACCACGGCACCTAACCACCCATTACTGAATTGTCCCATCCCAACTTGATTTCAATGCGGGATAAACGTAACCGTATTGGAGGGCTAGTGGCTTGGGACAAAAATGTTCCTACAGTATTGAAAGGATTAAACAAGTGTCACAACAGAACCTAGCGACGAAGGAAACCTTTCACTAGGCTTTATTCAACTAAGAACACATCAACATCAGCAGCGCAATAAAACAAACGCCTGGTATGAAACTAGCAACCATCTGACATCGACGTGCGATAAGAACGACCAAGCAAAGCAATGCAATTCCACGCGGCACGTAATCAAGCAATGCAATTCCACGCGGCACGTAATCAGACCAATCAGTGGCGGCAACGAAACGAAACCGCCACACTCTCCCCCAGTGAAATTATACGGTCCAATCACCAAAACGATCAGGGGGCTTTCTAATTCGTGTTGAACGTCGTAAGGGCGGCATATCTGCACACGGCGGTGACGGGAAGGAGTCAGTGCGCGGCGGCGAGGCCAACCCCGGCGGCTCAGCGGCTGGCGGCGGATCGCAAGGGCGATCGGAGACG
>Ga0210059_1009297_pt1 | contig 15372 bp, 8 predicted proteins | sample Ectturendosymbi2_FD_188042 | JGI IMG/M metagenome (GOLD analysis project Ga0210059, IMG submission 188042) | Ecteinascidia turbinata endosymbiont from Florida, USA - Sample 2 (SPAdes) (version 2) | ecosystem: Host-associated > Tunicates > Ascidians > Unclassified | place: Key West, Florida... | reverse complement strand
TAAGTAGTTTTGACATTCTAATGTTTTCATTTATTATGACAGAACTTCATTCTGACAAAGTTAATTTATTGTACAAAATGACAGAGTTTCATTAGTACAAAACGTTTTAAGATATGTCCAAGGATGTGATCTAGAACTTATGGTTCATATTAGTAACAGAGATTTGACAAGCCCATTTATAAAACTGTTTATTAAGGGGTGTCCCGAACAAACCGTTTTGTGATACAGAGTGACAGAGATTCGTCTTACTCTGGTTTTACGGGGTAGAGTGACAGGGATTCGCCTTAGGATCAAGCAAAGCAATAAATTGTCTTTTGAAAATACCGATCCATGTGGCAGCGAGTAATTTGGACAAGCCAAATTTGTGGTCCTGAACGTCATAGGTTCCCCCGGACAAGCCACTAATGTTGACTAAAAGTCAGGTCATTGACAACTGTTTCTAGTCTGAGAACTCAAGCTACTAAGGGGACTGAACTGCAATGATCAATCGGAAAAGTAGCACTCACAAACCACCCGTCGAGCTAGGATGGCAGTAAGGTAGAGTCTCGAATTTACTTCAATGGCTAAACCATTCAAAGATGGTGTAGACCAAGGAAGGAGAGTAGTGCCGTCAGGAAAGGACCAGCGTTTCAGGTGATGCTAGCACCACTCTGCCCTAAGTGTGGCCATACACCCCTTTTTATAGGAGAAAGTCATGCTTTCAAAGCATGTTTTTCTTTAATTGATCTAACTATCGTTTCCTAGGTAACTTGCATGATCAAAACATGATTGGTAAAAAAGTCACGCCTTAGGCGCGTGTCTTTACTTAAATAATTTAATAACTATTTCCCTGGTAACTTGCATGTTCAAAGTATGATTGGTACATGCTTTCACAGGGAAAGTCCCCGTATTTCACCTAAAGGTGTTTGCACTTCCTGTGTTGTGAAGCAACATTATCATGTTTGTTTGCAAGCTTTCAATTCAGTCGCTTTTACAGTCTGTGCCCGTCTCTGGCGCCCTCCACAGTTCATTGTTTTCGAATTTCTTTGGTTAAGGCCGCTGCATTTTCAGCCTTTCATTAGCTATCCAACAGCCTTCCAGTAACTGCACAACCTAGCAGTTATTCAGTAGTCTTTCAATTTAGTCTCCAACTTGTCTTTTAAATTTCACCTTTGTAACTTTAAGTTCTTTTACATGTAGTGAACAATGTGATTGTTCTGCTACAGGTGTTTCCCCTTCCCCCTGGCTACGCCACTGTCTTTAAGACAGAATGATAAGTTTGCTTCAAGTTGTGCATACAGCCAAATATACTAAAGCCGAACTAAGCTATAAAAACTGTCATATTGACATGTACTTCAAAATAAAGACCGTAGTTGCACATGCATCGAGATGTAGAACCTAGTGCCATATTTTTACAAGCATTCAGTTCAGTCATACGCAACTTTGCCGGTAACAGTAGCCAATGCCTCGAAGACCCCACTGCTCTAAGTTTGCCGCTGATGCTGAGTTTTTACCGAACTAACGTGGAACCTATCGATCAGGTCATAAGCAGCCTGAGCTAAATCTTTCCTAATGCTGCTAGTGTTGCGGTTGACTGCATCGCCTTGAACTACTGAGGCAAGCACAAGCGAAAGATGGCAATTCGGGGCATTAACTAACAGGAAAGCAACCAGCAGCAATAGAGCTCCATCACTGAGCTCACTCTACTACTACTAGGTTGCACTATCATTATATAGGGATAAGAGAATTACGATGATTCGCTTGTGGTGACTATCACAGTGACTTGTTACTCATGGGCACCATCTAACGGTGACCATTTATTTACATGTGGCGCCATCTTCTGGCCGCCACACTAGCTTACCGCAAACAAATCGTCCAAAATCAGCGCAAATTAGTTGGAAGAGCAGTTACTATCAAATTGTGCTGACCGAAGAGCTCTTGCAAATTTTTCCTTTGGCCATCCCTCACACCATAGTAGCGAATAGCGGTAAAATGGTGATAGCTCGCTACCGCAACCGTTATTTTTTTCAAAAATGAGCGGCGCTCACTCTTACGCTAATGGTCAATGGTCAATGGTTTATTGTTTCATATGACTCAGCCAACAAGCAGAAGCATCATAAAAGCCATCGCATGCAGTAAGCCAATCGTTAGCGAACATTAGAGCAAATGAAAACACAATGGCACAATAGTTGATCAGTGTAAACAAAGAGGGGCGCTGTGTCATATAGGATTGGCGAAAGACCGTGGCGGTCATCTAGTCAACCAACCCCGCTACTGGAAAATTAGCTCGCTACTGCTCAGCTCTGGCACTGACCAGGCATAGGTCAGCACTCCAACCTAGCGCTGATATGTCAAGGGCTGCTTATTGTGCATTGTTTGGTTTTGAAGGTGCTGTGGTCGATAATCTGTTCATTGTTTTACAGGCGCGTTCATGGGCGTCCGCAGAAATTTTCCAGGGGGGCAGCATCGAAATTTCGCTTATCCTTTACAGGTTGCAAACGATGTAGTGTAAAATGGACCTTCACAAAACGCTTTACCCTCTCTACACCACAAAGAAAATTCCCCATCCTTTTAAGTTTTTGCTGAATTGGGGTATCATCCAAAATCATTATTATTGTGAACTGCAGACAACTGAATCTGAATTGGACTTGAACCAACTACAACTGCGTTTGCGGTGCTTGCATTAGTCAGTGCAGAAATGCTTTTCCTTTTCATAAACTATATAATATCCACTTTTCGAGAACTTTCTAAAATTAAGTCAAAATTTCAGAAAAATCAACGACCAGAACATCAGTGAAAAAACACAAAAGTTAGACACTCTTGCAAAACTCTTTCAAGCAATGAGAAGTAGACCTGTAAGTTGACAATGACTATCGGCAGCTACTAACGTTAGAACACCACGCAGGCTTAAAAACTAGGCAGATTAATTATGAAAACTCGCCAGAGCAATTACAGCTTTGCACTTACTCACTTAGAAGTCACAACTAAACCGTGTGTGTATTTCCACACGACTGCATTCATAACAAGCCACGCAGTGTGCAAAAAGAAGACTGCATAAGCATAGTTTGATAGCCATTGTGTTCCAACTACAGGCCCGCGCGCTGCATGTGGCCCGCCACAGCGTTTTCAGTGACTCACGGAACCATTCAGAAAAAATCTTCGAATTTTAAAGTTGTTGAAAAGCGTGTGAGGTTAAATTTGTTTCATTGAATTGCTTGCTCTGGATAAAGTGTATTTGCACGGCGTACTTTTACTGTTTTTGTTTAATCTTTTTTGCGATCAAACTAGAAGGTACGGCCCTTCCCTAACCCTCCGCTGGGGCACCTGACTGTATAACCTCACGTGTTTTTACGGTGCTCCGCCGTTCGTTGTCTTGGAGAGTACATCTGGCGCAATGAACTCAATGACGCCAAATAAATCTGTCTATCTATCAGCTAAAAGCGACCTTCTCAAAGTGGCCCTTGAGTCAAATTAATTGTCCATCCCTGCAATAGGGAATTGTAACTACTGTAGACCAAGCATAACATCTTTTAATAAAAATGTGGGCTACAATAGTAACGGTATTAGGGGCTGTGAAAAGCTGGAAATTAGTCAGCAAAAATAGATTTCCCAAACTGAAAAATTTCGCACTGAATATGCGCTGGACGTTTGTAAACACATACAGTACATGTGTGAGAACACGTACATTTTCTACGTTAAAGCAAGTCAAATCTTCAGTAAAAACAGAAATAAAATGGAGGTCCGTAACTAGGCGGAGGCACAGGGGCGGGCGAAGACGCCTTTGGAAAATTTTTCGCCCCCCCCCCTGGAAAATGTGTTGGACATAGTTTAAAACTATACGGTTTAAAAACTTTGAAACCCGCTCAGAAAAATCTTCGCCTCCCCCTGGTGTCCCAAGCTGGTTAAAGGCCTGATTGAATGGCAGACGAAACACTGGACGATCGTCTTCGACTTGCTGCCACAAAATTGGTATTGCTAAAGCAGTGGTTCCCAAGCTTGTTTGAACCGTTACCCAAATCAAGGTAGCGGTTATGTCTTATTACCCACCAACAAAAAATTTTCGCATTTCTTGTCGACAATTTATTTTATAGTGATCGCTCATAATACAGAACATTGCGGTTTGGTTCTGCGTTACCCCTCGAAGAAGCGCATATCACCCCAGGGGGTAATTTACCCCCAGTTTGGGAACCACTGTGCCAAAGGAACGATAGCGTCAGAGAAGCCTCGACTATAGGCATCCCACTGACAGAGATTTGTAATAAATTGCTATTGTGTAATAATTTCAATTATTCAATCACGTATCTTCCCCTCCCCTGCAAATAAACTGTCATTGCAAGAATTCAATTAATTAATCGAAATTGAGCTGCTGACTTCAGGTTTTCTACAAAATTCTGGTTATTATGCCGAATTTCCAGAGGGGGGAATGCCCGTTTTGGTCCCCTGCGGACGGGCATGGGCGCGTTGGCATAGGTATAGATGTAAATTTTGAATTAGTAGTCAAATATTGAAATGATTAGGGTAAAAAATAACTGTAAGACCTTGAATGCATCATGTACATGTTTCAATTTGTGCATTTAAGTGAAAGTAAACATTAAATGTTTCTTAAAAAAGATCTAACTTTTACGTTACTGCATGCACTTGATTTGCTGCTAGTCTAGCTGCTTGCAAATTGTCAGTATGTTCGAACTTGTTAAAAACTTGATGTAAATAATGCATAATACCTTAATTTTTTCGGTGAAAAAATTTGTTTTAATGCATAATACCTTAATTTTTTATGTGCAAGTGCCGGTAGCGTACATTTCAAGTTTGATTTTGACTTTTTTCAAAACATTTTGTAGGTCTGGGTTTTTTATCATTTTGTGGGATTTTTTCAAGGTAAATTCTGGGGTTTTCTCCGTAACAGAGTGACAACACTGGTCACAATCGGCAAGCAGAAGATAAGCTCGGAGTCAAATTTTTTAAAAAGAATTTTTACCGAATCCGACTACTCAAGACCAAACTCCTTCCGACTTCAACTACGCAGGCCTGGAAGTGGTAGCAGTGTTTAAGATTAGTTCAAAATATGTTGGAATAACACGCTGACTTGCTACAAGGCCACTAGGAATACCGAAATTGTTGAAGTGTATTAACACAGCACAGCTGGAGCCATGCTTATGAAAACAGCTCCGGAGCCATTTCATTTTTACAAGAGCTCCGCAGCCCTGGTTAGCACAGAATATTCGACATAGCCAGACGCGAACTTTCATGTTCGGGGCCCTAGGCTATTTTATATTGGGGGCCCTTCTTGAAGGTTTGCGACGACTGATGTCATGCAAATTAGCACTACACGTGCTCGTTACATTCACTGAACAAGTTGCTCCAATTCATAAACACATCACTCATTTCAACCCTTGGTGCTCATTCTTCTACAGAGATCTTTTGTTAGCGGCATAGTAAAAAAACGTGCGTTGAACTAAATCAAAAGTACCAATATAATTGCTTACAGAAATGCTGTAAATTGTCCTTACTCTTAAAATTTTGGGGTCCCCCGAAATTGGGGGACCTAGGATTAAGCCTTTACAGCCTAATGGTAAATTCGCGCCTGGACATAGCAGTACACGTGTGTGATTGCAGCTAGTGGTTTTTGGTGTCTCTAATAAAAACGCTAGTTCATATTTAACGATATTCATAAGCTTACGTTGAGTTTGATAAGGTAAATCCTAGCAACTTCATCTTCAGAACAATGAAAAATCACCATGCAAGATAAACATTTGTTGCTTCCCCCCTTAATTTTTTCTTGGCCCTGCAGAGCCCCACCCCACTTTTTAAGTTTTAGAATCGCCACTGTCTCCCGTGGCTATGGGCCTGTCTATTGACCTATATGAGTATAATTGATTATAGATCGTGCAATTAATTCCTGAAACTGACTTCGTCTGCTCATTTGGGTCGATCGAGCGAAGTGGTAGAGGCAACAGCCTGTTGCCAGCAGGAATTCGAAATCTTTTATAAATTCACTCGGATTAATACAACTTAGCAAGGACGGTCGGAAAATATTGCAAATGACATTCTGCTTAAGAACCATTACGATTCAACGCAAAACTAGCAACTTCCTATCCAGGCGCCTCAGTAAAAATGATTCACTTCGCACGAAGGCTCACGTCCATTACTCCCAAAAATTTGCTCAGTGGCTATGGTTGAAGCCATCACCAGATAATTAGCGCAATATAAAACGATGAACTTGTTTCAGCTCAGATGAAAGGATATGATGAAGCTCTGTAATTTGTGAGATCGTTGCTAACTTCCACGTTACTTCTGCACTTGAAACGGGAGCTAACCGTGGACGTCGGAAGGTGGGTCCAGGGGCCCAAGGCCCGCCCTGGATTTTGAAAATTTCAGCAAAGGTTGTTTTCTTAGTTTCGAGTGGGAAAAAAACGAATTTCACCACTTCTGGTCCCTGCAGAAAAGTTTTGGAAATATCCCCTGGCGGCCCCTCCCTGGAAAAATTCCCTCCGACGCCCGTGGAGCTAATCCTTCGAAGCTGACAGTATATATGTGATAAAGAGGAAATCGTTGCTTTACGTGGTACCCACGTTGTCACACGAACAGAGTTAGAAAGTAAAATTTGGCAAAATTTTGAAAACTTACCGACAAAAAATGGATTGTGATATTTTCTGCACACAAGACACAAGAACGTTAACAAATTGTCCTGTGCAAAAGTGATTGTGACAACCTACGCCTCTCCATAAAAGGGTCCACTGCAGCAGTATCCCATACATTTTGCATTATCGACAGCGACAATCACTTATGCAGCATTTTTTCTTGATCATATGAACACTTATGTGAAGAATATCTACAAATTGACAAGAGCAGCTGATAATTTGACAAGAGCTGTAGTGTCCGAAAACTCGCGCGTGTCACGTGAGAACACGGCGAAACTTTTAAGCTTTTCAACAGAAGTCGCTATAACTTTTCTTGAAGCACTCAGAGTCAAGAAATCATTTGAGGTTTTGCTTGTTCTGTTGAAGCGCATCCGACCGGAGTAATTCAAAGCAGAATAAATAATGCTGCTTTGCAAATCAATAATTCTATCGCCAGAGTCAATGTTTCTCAGGAAGTCGTCTTGCTCAAGCCAGGCTGTTGACGAAGGATGTGCTTCGGATACGTAACAGATTGAACCAGCGGCAGTAAAAACTACAGCGACTTGCAACAGGCCTTGAACCTTTAAGTATGTCACACTGTAATCTGCCGTCTTTTCCTTTTTCTTCGGCCAAACAAGCAGGTCAGCCATGTGTTCATTCAAAGCATTCAACCATATCTGACAAACTTCAGCCGCATTATTCTCATGGAAAAGTTTTTCCAGATATATGTCAGGAATGCAAAGCTTAACTTTCATCAAAGTTAGCATAAGCTGATTGGCAGGGGAAAGTCTATGCTGAAGTGCTGCCTCTGGCACAACACTCGTCATTAACCAAAGAAAAGCCTTGTACGTTGAACATCCAGTCAAATATTCCACTTGCTTGTCATCATGTTCCACTAATTTATGCCCCCACTTGTGCTTCTTTAGAAGTTGATGCATCTTCAAGTTTTCCTTTCTCAGTTTGGTGAAATGTTCAAAAAGAAAGTTGTTTTGTTCTTGAAGCATACTGACAACTTCAGCACTTAGCTCCAAGCTGCCCATTATTTGAAAATGGCTTAGTGGGCTCTTGCTTTCAGTTATGTGAAACACAATTTCACAAAATATGTGAACTCAGCATTTGAAAAGTATAACATGCCAAACGGGTGAACTTCCATAACTTCTCTAAATGATCTAACAACTGTAACAATACACTAAATGAGTAAGCACAGAAACGTCTGTCAATTCAAAAAAATAACACATCTGAAAAAAGTCAAGTAAACATCACATCACCTACACACTGTCTAGTGATGACAACATGACTGTCAACTCACGAAATATTAACATTACATTTTTTAAGCATGGCAAAAGCATCTGTAATCTGCTGATAATCTCATTTTTTTACTGACTCATCAAGTTTAGAACTAAGATACATTCATTACAAAATGTAACTGTGCAACGTCAGTCTAGATATTATAAAATAATATTTACTTTCCTAACCTCCGTTATGGCTGTATTTCATTACAAACTGCAGCAATTTTGAGTGGTGCTAACACATATCACACCACAAGTTTGCAACACATTTCAGTTTTCTGCAAATAACTAATCCTCACTTTTCAAGTGTTAGGTCATACTTGTTAGAATTGAGGTTTATCTTTGATTAAATACAGTGTAAATAACATTTTAACATATTACAAATTTATGGTTTTAGAAAAGTGAAGAAACTAAACAATTGTATTAGGCAATTTCTTATACACTAGAACACAAACAAAAGTAAAAACAGATGTACTAAAAATGTTTAGTCTCAATGACACCTGTGCCATAGAAGGCAATTTACTACACATATCAAAGAAATTTCCAAAAAAAATTTCATTCCAAGAAAAGAAGTGCAAAGGGAAACAATTGCATGAATATCAAGTGAAGTTTGGTTTCGCTTGTAAGGATACTGTTGCAGCCTCTTAGTCATTGTGCTATCGAAAGCATAAAGCACCATGAATAGGATATGTGATAAGAATGGTATCTATTAGGTGGTGTAAAAAAGCAATTAGAGTGATTTGTCAGGTAAACTCTATTGTTGCTCATGGCCACAGTGTGAAGCTTTGTGTGCTTGCCATACAGGCTTTACGATCTCAACAATACATGAAATTACTACCTGTCCACATCAAATTAACAGTCTGATTTATCTCCCATATTTAATCAAAGCACCAGTTTGAAGCAGGATAAATCAATTTAGGATTTTAAACCTCTTGTGTCCAAAGACACTGTTATTTTTATGCATGGCACTGCTGAACTAACTGGCAACATGAAACTTGATTGAATGGTTGAATGTTCAACAGGTTCATTCATTGCTACTCACACATCCAAAACATGTCCACCATTTGTTGGTAAACTACTGTCTGAAGGTCTGACTTGTACAGAATGAATCAATACAGCCCCTGTAACCACACAAGATGTCATTGAAAGCAGACGATGGCAACACTCTGTTAGCAACATCATGTGCTACAGTCAAGCACTGCAACCAATCACTGCCCTACTTAAAAACTGGCATTTTCATTATTTAATTGATGAAGCCTTACCCAAGTTGAACATATAAATAAGCAACAATAATCACCACGTACACATTGCTCAAAATCACATTAAATATATTGCTATGAAATCCAGAACTTCACAAAAAAGTTAATTGTTCAGAGTTGTTAACTGGAAAACCTAGATTTTTTGGTATAGGAACTTTTTGGTTATCCTAATCCAAGCATATCTTACGACAAGTAACCTTTTTGCTTTGAGGTGCTCAAACAAATAGTGGAAGTGTTATTTGGCATTAAACATGCTCACTTTAAAATGATCATCCTAAAAATAGTGTTGATGAATTTCATTAGTGCTTTTGGTCTGGTCAACTAATTGATACACATCATGCTTGGCAAAAAACATCTATCACAGAACAAAACATTTGAAAAATTTAGATCCTGAATAAATAAAGCAAGAAAACATTTTGTGCTCTTTGCAGTATCACTAATGTCTTGTGAGTCAGAAAGTAAGTTTTTTTTGTTTGGGTAGGATTTGATCATTTTTCTAATGAAAACTACACAAAAACGTATGAAGTTTGAGGGACCTATGGCTTGTAAACCAAAGGATAATCTTGTGGGCTTTTCTAGGTACTTTGGGTTTATTTACTTAGAATGAGGTTTGGAGTTCAGATGTGCCTCACAAATAAATGCTTTTATGATGATTTGCATACTGGATTGAAATAAGAAAACATTCACAGCTAACTTTGCTGATTTTGTACAAAAGCATGTGCTGTGTGCTAAGTCAGTACAAAGTCATGCACAATGCCATAAGCTTATGCTACAATCTAAATGTCAATATTTCTTGGAAATAATCACAATTTCGAGGCCAAATGCTTTAGAAAAGAATCAAACCCTAATTTTTGCAAAGCAATAGCAGAAACAAAATGCAAACACCAGTGCATTATATAAATGAAATCATGGCAACACTTTGAAAAGAACTTGTTTTATCCTGACGTAAATTAACAGACGAGCATGAAATTTTAGACCGTAAAATGCACAGATGACGTAACATATACAGATCAAGCCAACCAAGACTTTTTGTGTTGCCATATGTCTTTGCAACTATAATCCACTAATTGACATGCGCCAGGTCGTTGTTCATAGATTGAATTTGAAAACTTATGTTGTTGCAACCTCTCAGTTGGCATTGTGTTGAATGTGCGATTCACCACGAACGAGAGCTCAAAGAATAACACCCATATATGTGTGGGGCAAACACGCAATAAAAGAGTGATTGCGGCCTGTAATCTCTGTTGTTGCCTGCTACTGAAGTGTGAAGCTTTGCACACTCGCTGCTCGGGCTTTCCAATCGCAACAAAATGGTGCTGTGACCAGGATGTAAAGGTTATGCCAGGTGCAACCTTCACAAAAAGAATGTGCGATCGGTGCAGTTCGTTGTAAAAGGGAGGGAATGTTTTGCAACCTTTCAGTTGGCTTTGCGTTGAATGTGCAATTCACCATGAACGGGATATGCGTGAAGAATAACACCCATATATATGCGGCACAAACTAGCAATAAAAGAGTAATCACAGCGTGTGATCTCTATTGTGGCTTGCTACCGCAGTGTGAAGCTTTGCACACTTGCTGCTCGGGCTTTCCGATTGCAACCATGTGATAACTTAGATCAGGAGTTCCTAACCTAGGGTACATGCTGGGTTTTTTTCAGTCATAGACTGAAATGTTTTTGAAATGACTGAAAAAAATTAAGTCATTTTGGTAAGAATGTCTGAAAATATAGGCTAATAAACACTGTTACGGCGAGTTCTCATACAACTGTGAGACAAATGACCGAATTGATTCAGTGACCAAAATGTCTCAACAAAAAATGACCATTTAAGGTCTCAGCAACTAAAAAGCAGGGTACAATGTGTATCCCTAGGGGTACATTTGCTTATCTGAATGCATAATTTTAGGGTTAGCAATAAAAATGAAAAGTATATTCATATACTATTTATTTCTAAATATTTATGCATAAATAAGTGAATATTATATGCATAAATAAGTGAATATGATTTTCAAAAATCATTATACGTATTGTTAAATATATCGACAATTATCATGCTAAACATTTTGTCATAAGAAATTTTAGGGGTATTTGCTCATCTGTCGAAATGCTACAGTATGTGGTCAAAGAAAAAGGTTCCTGCTTTAGATGGTTTATGACAATCCAAAACAACACAGCCTAAAACTTACAATTTTGATTTGTACCAGGGGTGCACAACCTGCGGCCTTCCATGAAAATCTGTTGTGGCAACCTGGCATTGAAGAAACCTCTTTGTCCACTGTATGAGAATACTTAGTACAAATATATTCAATCACGTGTGTGGAAGTAGAACACAAGCAATGTAAAAAAATAAAAGTATCTTAAACTCACTGGCATATGCAATTCGTGAAAACCTAGTTTTTTTCAGTCATAGACCAATTTTTTTTAAAGTCAGTTTGGTCTTAATGTGTGAAAACATCAACTAGTGTCAAAACTGTCATAGTGAGTAGAGACAGACTGATATATCGGCCTGGCCTGTATATCGGGCTGATGTTTAGGTTTCACAGATATATCGGTAGTGGGTGTTGACAACGCTGTTATATTCCTCACGCATCCAGACAACATGTGCAAGAAAGCACAACAAACCAAGTCAAGACAGTTATCTTGTAGCAACGCTAGCAGGTGTGTTTTCATAAACAAGCAGACAAGATGAACCACTAAGCACGTGTTGACCGTCGCAGCCAAAATAAAAGCATCATCATTAATCAGATTAATTAAAATTCATACGAAAATATTTAAATACTGCAATTTGAAAAATTGTAGCTCATAAATCCTGATTTTTAAGTTTTTCAAAAAAAGGCAAAGTGTAGAATACATTATATCTTTGATAATAAAGCAGAGAATAAGGTTTTAAGATTTTTGAATAACAGTATCGGCTATCAATCCATGAACGGCCGATATATTGGTATTGGTCCCAAAAAATCCATTATCTGTCGATCTCTAATAGCAAGTTTTAATATTACCATGGGACATATGACCGAAATATCTCAGTGAAAAAAAAAAACTGACAAAAATGAATGTGATGCAGTCCACAATTGTGGAAAGGTTGTGCATCTTTTATTTATTCCATCCATTTGCCAAAAAACTGACTTCCTTTTATCTCACAGGGTATGCTTACAACCACCTTTTCAATTGCACTGCAGACCAAGTTTTCCAACAGCATTAAAATGATATCTGCATTTGGTTGATTCAAACTTATCTACTCAGTGTTCAATAATCGTATCATTTATTTCCAAACTGCAAAGAAAGTTCACCTCTTATCAGATCTCGGTATTTGGTTTTAAATTCCATTGCACGTTTATCACTTTGTTCAACACCATCGCCTCGTTTAAACATTAAACCCAAATTGTGGCAAGCTTTTGCTTCTCCCAAGTCACATGCTTTTTCAGCATACTTAGCAGCAAGTTTATAATCTTGTTTCACTTCATTTTCAAATCCAGCTAGATGCAACATACTTAGTAGATTGCAACCAATTTTGTCATTTAAGTTACATGCACGTGTGTAGGAATCTAATACAGCAGTAGCAACAGACAAACTTGCCATTTTTCCATTTTTAAGAATTTCCATGTAATTTTCTCTGTTGGGATCATCTTGACTTAACAGTATGCCCATATTGCAACAAGATGCAGCAATAGCATCATTCTTTCCCATGTCAGAGTATGTGTCATGAGTGCATGCCACATAAAAGCTTTTGAATGCTTCAGTGGAACTTTCTTCTAAATCACCTCTGCCAACCAGGTGAAATTGTCCAGCTTTATAACAACAGGGTGCATTTTCAAATTGTTCACAACAGTTTTTGTAAATTTTGCTAGCTTCAGAAAAGTTCTTCTTCATGGTTTGCAAAAATTCTCCAAGTCGGTAGCAGTTGTCTTGATCGTGCTCTTTATGACAGCCAAACATAAACTCAATTTCAATATTTTTTAAGTATTCTTTGACTTCTTCTTCATTTCGAAAATCCACTAAGCCAGCCATATTTGTCAACTCTGATGAATAGCTGAACAGTGTGTTTAAATATATCTTTCTAGAAAATTCTATAACCCTGGAATTAAAGCACAAACATAAGGTTACAGCAGGGTTGCAAATTAAAGACAAAAATCTCCTGAGAAATCCAATAATAAATAATGAAATAATAATTGTCTTTTGGCCACAATTTGCCATTAGCCACTAACACTAGATGGCCATTCAAGGGCTCTGAAGATGCAAATTTTCAGGTAAATCTGGGTTTATTTTCTTCAGTCATAGACCTTATTTATTTTGTTTTCCGTTAAGCCTATTTACATGGTCGTGTTAACAAGTATGCTCAAAGTGAGCTTTGACATCAAGAGAGCTCAGTGCAATTGCACCAAAATGAGAACGTTGGAGCTGCGTGTATATATGAAGTTTAATAACAACTGGGTTGGGTGTTATATGACTGCAGTCCTTAGGGCCTAAGGCTTAGGCTAACAGCACCAGCTTCATAAGTGAACTAATTCTATTGGTCGTTGTAAAGCTGTACCAGTAGGTTTTGCAGTTACAAATGAGAAACAAAGAACAGTTCTTCAAATACTGCAGAGAAACAGCAGTCTTGCGCACTACAACAGTACAACCTGGCCATGGCATGTAACCTAGTCTAGGGCTGACATATGCCCGCACATGTCTAGAATTTCGGTGGTAAAATTTGTGTCCAGAGATAATTTTTTTTAATGTCATAATGTCTGGAATTTGCACAATTAGTAAGTCATATTTAACTTGAAACAATCAATGTGCATGTCTGTGAAGATGATAATTTAAACTTTTACTTCTTTGGTGCTTTAGCGTCTACAATAATTTTGCCTGAATAGGATATAGTGATGCCGTTTGGGGTTGATTGGCAGTTGTAAGGACATACTGAAAAATTCCGTATAGCGTTTGCTTGTTGTAGTGAAAAGTAGGCATTGAGACTGTTAGGAATTTTTCCTCTTCAGAGATGGTAACTCTAGTCTAGTCTACAGTATTTCACCGCACTCCAGTCCACAAAACAGTTTGATGTCGTTATTACTGCAATTGAATGTGGATTGCCAAACTAACTATGGTAAAAACATTACTTTGTAGCATTTCAAAACAGCAGACGTGAGTGAAATGCTTAAAAGTCGTTTGAAATAATTTGTCTGAGTTGTTTGTAATATGATTTTACCATAATATGTTTTTTTTGAGTTTTTTTTAGCGTTTCTGCTCGTTTTTGTGTTGGCGTTTTTTTTGCCAAGATGCGAAAGTGACGGCTAGCTTTACTCTGGTGAGATAAACTCAGTCTTGCACCATCCAGACAAAAACATCTGAGTTGTTCAGCGACCTACTCTGTTTTACTTTATGAACACAACACACCCAGATGTCCACAATCCAGAGGTGGCCATCAGTTACCCACTTTACACCGCACTGTCACCGAATTGAGGCATTAGCGATTCGTCGCCCTTGGCTTACCTTCGTGAACGCACTTGTGAACTCGATATAGGGTCGATTTCACACTTTAGGGAATTCGAAAATGTTCTGCGTGCGCTTGGTGTCGATGCATGAAAAAGGTTGGAAACCACTGGTTTAAAGGGATGCGTTTTACTAGTGTGGCCATTGCAAGGTATTCGACCAAAGCCCCCGACATAGTCTGTTCGCTCTAGTTAGCTGTAAACGCAACACACGGATTATAGGTAATATGCTTTACTTCCTGGTCATTGTTTGAATGTCATAGATCTTTTGTTTTCAGTTGCTTCATTGTGTGGAAAAAGTGAACCATTCTGCACAGTGCATGTCTGATTTCAACACAAACATCATGAAACTAACTCCTTTTAGTTTTAGCAGTCATACTGTCGTTCCGTGTTTCTCTGTATCTGAAATGGTTGGGGGCCGCTGGGGCATCCAGGATGAATAAATGTGGAGGGTGTCAGGACACTGTCTCCAAAAAACAGGAGGCCCTGCAGTGTGATGGAGAGTGCACAAAATGGTACCACTGCATTTGTGTCGGAATGTCGAGTGAACAATATAAGACATTTTGTGACAACTATAATGATGGATATAACGAGTTGCAATGGCTATGTGATAGCTGCAAGGGGCAGAATACAGAAACCACCCAAAGTGAAATGCCCATCACATGGGGCAAGATGAAAGACTTAAAGAAAATCAGAAAAAGTCTTGATTCGGCATATCAAAAAATTGTAAAATGGAAAAAAAACTATATGCAAATCCCA
>Ga0210059_1009296_pt1 | contig 15376 bp, 10 predicted proteins | sample Ectturendosymbi2_FD_188042 | JGI IMG/M metagenome (GOLD analysis project Ga0210059, IMG submission 188042) | Ecteinascidia turbinata endosymbiont from Florida, USA - Sample 2 (SPAdes) (version 2) | ecosystem: Host-associated > Tunicates > Ascidians > Unclassified | place: Key West, Florida... | reverse complement strand
TTGGGTTCGGTTTAATTAAACTGAAGTGAATATTTTCTATGTATCAATAAGGACAACTGAAAATTACCAGTTTGATAAGTTTAGGACTGCTGGAGTGACTGGAAACGCCATTATAAATAGCCAGGGGCAGGGCGTCAATCCTGTATGTTCAACCAGAGATGAAATTTCGCAGCCCTCCCGGCCATTTTCACCACGAGCCGCCACTGACCGTCTTTACAACAGTACGCTGCCTCCATGACGTTGAAGTTATTCAGTAGAGAAGGAGACGTGCTGTAGGTCTTGTTCAAACTTTTAAACGGCTTGTGAGACAGAAAAGATGGTATAGAGGAGCTAAGTTTACGCAGTTAAAAGTTAGCATTTCGAACCTTTTACTAGATTCTGTGATTGACGTGTTACAACCATGGCTTAATTTTAAGCCGGAGCCCAAGTACTTTTTGGATGGCCGGAGAAAAAAACTTCTAGAACCGGAGCCTGAAATTAGCTTTCCACAGCTCTTATGTGTTGGGCAAGCGAGCTCTACAAACAATAGCTTAAATTGGTTTTCGATGGACCAAATCAATCCGGATCCGGGACTGAAGTCAAAATTTTAGATGCCAGAGCCTGAAATTTAAGTTCCGGCTCCACAACTTTGGTCACAACCGGAAGAGCTAAGCTTGGAGAACGCTAATTCGATAAGTCTTACGTGGTCAATTTGCATTTCCCAGTGTGTCCTTCCCTACTGGTCAATATTGTGTATTTTCTTCGCCACAACTGTAACTAATTCCAAGTGTGTCTTCACGGTTGTTATTTTTTCAGGGTTTCCACGCGGTATTGAGAAAATATTGAATTGTGAAATCTGTTTTAATACCTTGGAAAAGTATGGAATTTGGCCGATATGTATGGGCTATAACGTATTGACAAAGCATGAAAATTCTAATAGGAAAAAGAAATAAAGCCTCTGAGAAGAATCGTCCCTTATTACAGTTCACTGATTAGTTTAAATTTGTAAGCAGTAAAGATGTTACTTTGATTCAAAATTTATGGAACATGCTAGAGTAACCAGCGTGTGTTATTGTGCTCATAAAAGCGTAGAAGACACATTAGGATACCAAACCATTGTTCAACTATGAATGGACGGCCTCGATGTAAATTGAAAGTTTTCCAACATGTTTGAAAAAGCGGAAGAAACGAACTTTAAGACAAATCTGGTGAATGTGGAATCATGCAGTTTCCACAAACTGCGTAATGCTTTTTTAAGGAAGAATAGTGCAGTCTGGATTGCAGATTTTTTAAAGCTTTATTTCAATTGTATCACAAAACAGGGTCTTGCCACCTTGCATACTTTCACTGAAATTGATACAGAAAACATTCAGGCAGTTTTTTATTCAAACTTGGTTCTTTGCCGATTATGACAGTTTTACAGAGGTTACAGCAGCAGCTGTTCCTTGTACTTGTGTAAAATTGTGTTTCATCACCAAAATTTTGAAAAAATGAAGATATAAGTGGTGGTATTGCTTTTTTCACTTAGTACTGAAAAATTATTGAAGTAGTATGGAAAATGATTTTTTGAAAAGGTGTGGGAGCCCTGACGTTTCTGAGTACGACAACTGCTGCTAGTAGCTGAGTCCTGGATGCTGTGGCACACACTGTGTAGTGAAATCACATTCAAGTTTTAAAGCAGATTTTGACCTAAGAGTTAGGAGATTTCGTAGTAATGATTGTTGCCGATGATCACTTTAATGCAAAACTCTCGCTCAGTACAAGCAAAGAAAGGGGCTTAGTGGATTGTTTCTTATTGTATTTCTGCTCTACCTGGTATCTTCACTAAAATATAGTATACATTTCAAAACATATTATCCATTTCACTGATAACCAGCAAAGTCTGTGAGCTCCGGTCTCATTTCGTGGTAAACATGAACAGTGCGACCTCAAACTTCATGGCGGTTTCTCTGCCAGCCAATCATTTAAAAAAATTGCATGCAGATCAAGTAGGCCTATTGTTATTTCAGAAAGCTGATGGTTTGCTTCAGGAAAAGCACTGTTTTTCGCAAGTGGATAAACAAACTCAACCCGACGAGTTTTCATCAATCTAATTATCTTTCCCAGGTTTTAGCCGTTATCTCGCAGCAGATTGCAAAAGTTCAGTTGGTGGTATAAAATGAAGGTTGCATTAATTGTTTCAGTGCTTCTCTTCGCACTTATTTCCTCTAATGATGCCACGTAAGTTCAAACGTGGTTGATATTTTTCAGCATTATCTATGCGTTTTGATCCTTGGCTCTTGCAAAAGCTTCAAAAAACGCTATTATTTTTCTGGGGAGGAACGCTTATCAACCAAGAAAATAACAATACCGTTCACCTTGGTATCACTGCAGTAGCTAAAGCAAGGTCCGCCTTCAAACACTTGCTCTCCTCCATTCACAATAAGATGCACGCTTTCAAACATTTCTGGTTTTCCGATGTATATCGTGCTTGACTGTCCTGCAAAACAATGATGATAAACTGATAATCTACTGTAACTGATCCGGTTTATGTAACATAAACAGCAATATTCAAAGTCTCAAGGCAACAGGTTTCCGACCAAGTCCTGTCCTGCAAAACAATGTGTTGTTGCAGCAAGGAAGTACGGTAGGTGGTGGAGTGCACAAATTCAAAGACATCAAATCGCGCTGTAACCCACACTTATAAAATTTATTAAAATCGATGTGTTCTATACTTAAGAGTGATATGCACGTGCGAACAATGCGATTCACCGTTTTGTCCACTCCAACTGACAGCTTTGATAAAACCCAATTGATGTGTTCTGCTATATTGCTGTGCTTGTTTGTATTCAAGTCAGATACTAGTGCAAGCAGGCTGAATTACAGCACCATGTCCAACAACAAATTTATGCTTATTAATTTGCAAATCATCTGTAACGATAAAGCAAAGCGTGATTTGTGCTGCTTTGAAAACACCTCTAAAAGCAAGATTGCAATCTGTATCTGCAAAACTTGACGCTGACGTAGTGATGAGTGTGTTTAACTCCCCTGTTTTAACGCGCAGCCTGATATTTTTGCAGTAATGAACTGCTGTGTCGTAGCGTTGAGTTTGTTTTTCTTCGATAGCCTAACTTGGAGCGCTGATAGTTTATATTCAGTACAAGGACACATAAAATAAGGGGAGTGGATGTAGAAAAATATGCATATTATGTCAACAAACTTCGCCAAAACGTTGGTTTGGAAACATGGAAATGACGTCAAATTGTGACGTCACAAACAGCCCACACCAAACGCAAATGACCACCATATGACCTTGAACCAACCCCCATGAAAATTTTCTGCGTACGCCACTGATAGCAAACAGCAATTTACTACAAATCTCTATAAGTGGGATGCTGTAATTATAAGTGGGATGGCTGAAGTTGAGGCTTCTCTGACACCATAATTGTTCCTTTATGAATACCAGTGTTAGTTATGCAAGTTGGAGACCAGTCCTGTCGCCACGGGGGTCTTTGGTGGGCTTAGCCCCCCTAAAAAAAACTCCAAGCCCCCCAAATTGAAATATGAAATGCTTTCAATAAATAGAGTTTTTGCGTTCAAGCCCCCCTGCACAAACGTTTAACCCCCCCTGAAAAAACGTAAAGCCCCCCTATTGAAGACTTTCTGGCGACGGTTCTGTCGGAGACTATCGACCAGTGCTTCGTGTGCCATTCGATTTCTGTTTTTAGATTGGAATTACTTCGTCGTAGAAAATGTGCTCTCACCCAAGCATGTGTTTGCAAACATTGAGTGCATTTTTAGTGCGAAACCTTGCAGTTTGAGAAATCTTTCTTTGCTGACTGATTTCCCGAAGCTCTCTGCAGTCTCTAACACCGTTAGCATTGCACATTTTTTATCAAAAGATGCTGTGCTGGTTCTAATCAAATTACCTATTGCAGGGAAGGGCAAATAATATGGCTCGAGGGCCACTTTGTGAAGGCCGCATTTAGCGGATAGATAGATAGTTTTATTTGGCAGTACTGCGTTCATTTCGCAGGATGTTCTCTTCAAGATAACGAACGTCGGGCCAGTAGCGTAGCTAAGGGGGGGCGGGCGTGGGGCGGTCCGCCCCTGGCGGAACTTTTATGGGGGAGACACTATGGGCTATGCTGTAGGCTATAAACCTGTACAGGCTGTATTGAAATAAAAGTGGTTTTAATGTCGGGACATTACTCGTAGTTGAAGGACGTTTTTGATTTTGAGTAATTTAAACTATAGCATGTGTATTTAAGCGATTGTTATCTTTTGTTATCCAAACAAAAGATATTGTTATCCAAACAAGAAACAAATCGTGCATCAGCGATTGTTATCCAAACAAGAAACAATCGTGCATCAGGGATGTTGTATCAATAGGCGTTTTTACATGACGCTGCAACACGCTTATCAACTCACTTGATGTCAAAGTTTACTGATTCACCACACGGTTGATTGATCGAGTGTTGGGTCGTTGTTGACGTTTGATCGTAGTCCTTATATGACGTTAAAGAACTTTTAGAAGAAGTATAGTGGATGACTGTTGTCAAACGTATGGCTGTGGTGAGCTCTAAGCTTTTGTAAGTGCTCTTAAGTTTTGTACCTGTGACTGAAAGCGCTTTGTTGGGTCTAAAAACCTTTCCGCGTAAATCTAATAAATGCGTAGTTGGATTTGTGCTCGTCAAAATGGATTTCCGTGTGTGTGGAGAAATATAATCTAGCTCAATTTTCTTCAACAGAGGTTCCGCGGAACCCTAGTCTTCCGCAAAACATGTAGTGGGGTTACGTGAGTTTTAAGGGTTCCGTGAGGGTTCCTCGTTTTTTTAGGGGAAATGATTTCTTGCTTCGGTATGTTGATGCGTTATTATGAAAATTTTTAGATCACCGTGCTGCATTCAGATTCCAAGTAGGCCAGTTAGTTGTACAGGAGGTTGAGTAGCCGAAAAAGAAATGTTGATAGTTGTTGTGTCGTTGTTGTTCATTGTTATGCAATTAAGAACAACATTATTGTTGCATCACAGTTAGACGATGTTGCCGATGTACAGTTCACAGTAGAAAAAGAAGGCCCCCTTGAACTTTTGCAGTTTATTCAAAAGTATAACCTTGGGAACTCTGTTCCAAATATAGTAACAATGCTGCGGATTTTCCTCACAATTGCCGTTAGTGTTGCTACCTGTGAGCGGAGTTTTTCGAAACTAAAACTGATAAAGGATTGTCTTAAGATCTAGTATGAGCACCTTGCGGTTGAGAAATCTTGCCACACTGTCTATAGAGCAACAATTGACAGATGAAATAAATGTTGCCATTGCCATTGCAGAATTTGCCAACAAAAAGGCAAGAAACTTACAACGATTGAGGTTTTTGGTGTGTATTTAAAGCATACCATATTTTGAGCATGTGAGATTGCTGTAATATTATAACGGTGCACACACTAATTAATATTACAAAGCTTTAAGAGTCAGTCACTGTGCAATACGTATTTTTATGGGCTTCGAGGGCGCCAAACTCAAGGGCCGCCCCGGCCAGCCCACGCTCTAGCTACCCCACTGCGCGGGGCACCGAAACGACACCAAGGTCATCCAGACAGGTGCCCCAGCGGAAGGTTGGCGCCGGGCCGCACCTTTTAATTTGATCGTAAAATATATAAATAAACAAAATGGTACACAGACAAGGTACTGTTCTTGTGCAAATTCACTTTATCCAGTGCAAGTAATACAGTGAGACAAATGTAACCTCACACACTTTTCAACAAGTTTCAGGTTTTTCCTGAATGCTTCGGCGGGCCAGTGAAAACGCTGTGGCGGGCCACATGCGGCCCGCGGACTGCAGTTGGACCACAATGGCCTACAGTATCCCCAGGCATGCGTAAAGCTAACACAATGTGAACATAGTATGCTCTTTCTGTCACCAGACATAGTCTCCTGGCTACAACCATTGCTCCACTGGTGCGATAACAACACGCTACGTATTGTTGACGTTTCGAGAGTCTATGCAACCTCTTTTCTTCAGAAGAGAGGCAAGAAACCAAATCAAGAAGTCGACACACACTGCATTTCTGAAAATTTTCAGCATTAGAATATAAGATTTTCATGATTACAATATAAAATTTCATCTTTATTCTTTGAAAATTTCTGCAATGCAATATTTTGAAGTTTCGGGGGGGAAAATGCCCCAAGTGCCCCCCCCCCTGGTTGCGCGCCTGGCCTATGCTTATTTCAGAAAGCTGATGGTTTGCTCAGTTTGCTTCAGGAAAAGCACTGTTTTTCGCAAGTGGATAAACAAACTGAACCCGACGAGTTTTCATTAATCTAATTCTCTTTTCCAGGTTTTAGCCGTTATCTCGCAGCAGATTGCAAAAGTTCAGTTGGTGGTATAAAATGAAGGTTGCATTAATTGTTTCAGTGCTTCTCTTCGCACTTATTTCCTCTAATGATGCCACGTAAGTTCAAACGTGGTTGATATTTTTCAGCATTATTTACGCGTGTTGACACTTGACTTTGCAAAAGCTTCAAAAAACGCTATTATTTTTCTGGGGAGGAACGCTTATCAACCAAGAAAATAACAACAGTGTTCACCTTGGTATTACTGCAGTAGCTAAAGCAAGGTCCGCCTTCAAACACTTGCTCTCCTCCATTCACAATAATATTGTACGCTTTTTTCAAACATTTCTGGTTTTCCGATGTTTATCGTGCTTGACTGTTCTGAAAAACAATGATGATAAACTGATAATCTACTGTAACTGATCCGGTTTATACAAAAATAAACAGATTACCATTTAGTGAGCTGGATCACGCGCGTTTTCCGTACAAGTTTTTTAATTGAAAACTTAATACAAAAAAGCAATGCCGTAGAGAAAAAGTAGTTACAGTACTAGGAAATTTAAATTGTTTCGTGGTACAGCTGTAGATGTTTTACGAGCAAAACAAAAATGAAATCTTGCACTTGATCGGTTCATGGCAAAAAAAAGTTTGACGGCCACTGCCCCCACTCATTAAAGGATACCCATGTTAAAAAATGAGTAGTCCATTTTTGTGCCAGCCTTGCAATTAGGTGATTTGCTTTCCTATTGTAAAAAGCTACCGACTTTGCGCGTCGACTGTCGACTGTTTGCAAGTGTTTTGAATGCATTAAACAGAGCAAGTGTTTCTACCGCAATGGTTGACAACTTTTTTCAGGTCCGGCTTCTTTCTCAAAGTTCTGCTACGTCTTAAGAAAGAGGTATGCGTTTGAACTCCACAAGAAGTTGACGAGCAACTAAAAGAATGGCTGAATTATTTTTTATTTATTTTCGTTTTTTACCAGAAACCACACCTGCATTCTGAACTACTTAAGTGGTTTCGGAACACGTACATGAGGAAACGCGGGGACACAGATGTTAACTGGATATTGGCAAGTCGAGCGGAATCTGCGCACAGAGATCTGGGTAAATATTTACGCGTAGGCTTAGACTGCATAACCACAAGTAATGAAATAAAGATATTTTTACCAGTTCTTGGCAGTTTTGCCACGATGAAACGCCAAAGTGTTCTTGCCGGCGCAGCTTGTCAAAAATGGCAAAAAACGTTTCAAACCTCCCGTGAGCGAATTACAGACCAAGTCACTGTCTCGTCAAAACCAGTGGTGGTGTTTAAAGCTAAACTAGGGGGATTGCACCGAACCTTGAGGAGATCGTAACTAGCAAAACAAGTAGTTTTTGGGTGACTACTAGGAAACCATTGCCTTACAAAAGATCTTTGCAATCACACAACAGATGAAATTCGTCGTAAAGAATTTATGTTGTGACAACCCCTCAGTTCAAACCAAGCCGCCCAGGACACGAAAACCTGTAACGAAGCAGCAAAAATTACACCTGTTGTACTGACCACGCGATTGTCTGTAGGCTATATACATTTTTTGTGTGACTGCAGTAGCTCTCGCGTTGAAATTCTGTCGCTGCGTGTTGAACCAACTCATATTGAACTTTTCCGCAGAATCAGAAGAAAAGGTTGCGGAAAGCGACAAATCACGCAATATAAACTTTTGGTGATTTCCTCCAATTTTCAACGCTTTCCTTTCCAAAGAAATCTGTGAAGTGTTCATATCCTGCTGGGTGTTGTGCGACTTATCTGTAAATACCACGACTGTTCGTCAAAAATTCTTCACCAATAAACAGAGTGGCGTTGAAAATTTACTCCAGCGTTTTCAGCTTTCAATTTCAACCGTATAAGTTCTACTGTAAAATTTTAGCCTTTCCAGAAAATCAGTGACAACAGTACTTAAAAGCTAATTTATTTTTATCTACAACTTTTCTTTCGTTAAGCAAGAAGAAAGACATTTCGGTGGATACATAACGTACGGCACTTGCAGCATGCGTTGTTGGACAGACACAGAGGCGCATGTTGGCATGGAGGGAAAAAGGGGGGCCAAGGACCCTTGTATTTTGAAGTTTGACATTTTCCAATTAAATTTTTAGCAATCGAGTCGGTAAAATGAAAATTAACCCACTTTTGGCTGGAAAAATCGTTGGAAAGAAAAATCTTTTTTGCTACCCTGGAAACAATTTCCGACGCCAATTCATGTTGGCTTGTAGCCAAGTCGCGTTCGTGACAATGAGGACTTGTAAACTGGCACCAGATGGCAGTTGGAGACATTCTGACGTGTGCAGCTCGCTGTAGTTGAATGAGATGCTATTCCGCATGAATGCCGCGGGAGATTTGGTGCATAGAAATTCGGTAGTTATTTTCGCGTCGTCTGTATTTCAAAGTTAACAATTTTTTAAGCTGACGTATCAGTAGGTTTAAACCACAGAATCTCAAATGTGGTTACGCGTACCCCTTGGCCGGGCAATGGTGCTCATAAGGGTACGAACGTTTTTCAAACAGTACATGCAAATTCCTCTGTTGAGATATCGGGTGAGTATTAGTGCAAAATTCCTCTGTTGAGATATCGGGTGAGATTGGCAAAGAAAGTTCTGCCGGATACCTCATGGAAAAACGCACCAGAGACCGACCGAGGCTCAGATGAACTGATTATATTTCCAACCTTGCTGTGGAGCCCACACTTCACAGAACTCTCAGAGGTTGCTGCAGAACCGCGAGGTGTTGCAATATTTGCTGGGGCCGCTGCCCCCACGACTCTCTAGAGAGGAAATGCGGGTTTGAAAATCAATAAAAGGAGGATTTTGATGTGAAAACAGTCACAAATCATATGATAATTACATGTTCGTTGGCTGGTATTTCCTAACTTGTACTAAGATCCCCTCATATCCACGCAGTTTGTTCGATAATTTAGAGCCGCAAAACAAAAGGATACGCCGCGGTATTATGCATAGTCTAGTTCGGGACGTAGGAAAGGGAAAGACCAAAATATAGGAACATTGAGCAGTTTTCGTTGAATACTGGGAACGAATTATTTAAAATCGAGCAAAAATACAATGATAAATGGAAGTCCCGAAAAGCTATGACTTGCAGTGAAAGCTGTGGAGGAACTAAACTTGCGGCTAAAAATGGACTTTTCATCTCTTTGAACAGTTCTGAAACGTTCCGAGGCACATCATGTACAGACATAAGCGTATGGGAAGGCATTTTACTGGGGGGCGGAAAAAATTTGCCCTGAAAATAACTTTTTTAGTTTAATCCGAGTGGAGCCTGAAACCTCTTCTAAATCTGTTTTGTACAGTTGAATTCGTTTATAACGGCTTCGTCTGTAACGTCAATTCGCCTATAACGTTACATTTTATTCGGTACCAATAGCATCTTTCACATGCATTTAAATTCGCTTATAACGTCAAAACGTAACTCTCTTCCCAGATGTTTTTCTTTTAAATGACTTTCTTTGTTGTCAGAACTGAGTTGCTTTTGAAATACTTCACATCTGACACCATGAGGGAATGGTCGTTTTCTCGATCCTAGACTTGTCATGGTAATAATTACGAATAGCCTATCACAGATCTGGAAAGAAACAATGAACGTTATCAACATTTCTGTAATAGACATTTACATGCATGTTTCAGACTGCTACTTTTCCCGCAGCATCGATTCCTACGAATCAACTGAAAACACCATCATTGACAGACGAAAAAATTTTGGTTTATATCTGAACAAATTCAGATTGTCCGAATGGGGCCTGAAACCTCTGCCAAATCTGTTTTAAGTTGCTTTGCTTGTTGATTGTTTGGACAAAGAATTGGTAACCTATAAAACACTTTCCAAGTACTTTACACAAGTATTGTCGTTTGTAACACTGGTCTATATTACGCAAACAGCAAACCAGGATTGGTCCAAATTACACACTGTATTCACAAAACAACTTCAAAGTTTCCCTGTTTCAGCCAGTCTTCCAAAATTTGATGTTAAGATCATTGCTGCAAAAGATAACAGAAGAGTTCCAAAAAATCACGACAAACGTGGCATTGAAAAAAACGAGAGCTTGGTCTAGATCAGCTATGTCCAACCGCGGACCGCATGCGGCCCAGTCAAAGGTTTTGTGCGGCCCAGTTTAGGCTTTAGCTGCAGTGAAAACATCCTGCATGCTGACAACCAGTTCTTATTTTGATAATCTTGAATTCGACATTTTTGATGCAGGTAGTCCTCAGCGCCACTTTAAAACGTCTGTACCGCTGCAGTTGGATTGGAACGAATTCAATATATTAGCTTAAGCTAAATTTAGTTTGCTAAGATCAAAGTGAGCCATTCATTGTGCGGCCCTCACTAATATGTCACTCATTATGGGGCCCTGGTTAAGATAGTGGCATAGTTTTTGGCTCAGTAAGCCATTTGGGTTGGACATAGCTGGTCTAGATCAAAATCATTATAACCAGTCACGACTTTGGTCCAGATTACACACTACACTAGCCCAAATTACACAGATTACCCCAAACAGAATATATACTGAATACAGTGTGTTGAAAATATCTTTACTGTTCAGGATTTTTGAGCAACTTGCGCTTGCCCTGAAAAACAGAGTTTCCCCTGAAAATTTTCACTGTATTGAATATATTTCTTACCATTTAGGATTTTTAAGCAACTTTGCGCTTTTAGCAACATAATGACAGAGCTCTGAGCTTTGTTTGTGACATCCGTTGACTCGTCTACTTCTGCAGAAACAAATGGGGCTGCACTTGCTTCCTTTATGCTCATATCATATCTAATCATATCACCTATTGCTTCATTTAAATCGTTCTGAATTATGTTTGAGAAGCCGGAAAACACAGTAGATGTCTCCAAATGTCTAGCAAACCTTTCATATGTAAAAGTTCCACATAGTTGCCACGATTAGAAGAGGTCGCACTCTCATCGTTATCACGAAATGCTAATTGCTGTTTGGCTAGGAAACAATTTACATTAATGAGGTCTTTCAAAATCTCTCGTCTTTCCCTTACCTTAGCTTTGTGAACGCTGATATTTAGTCTCCGCTGTTTGTTCAAAGCCCAAGTCTATCCCTGCGCTTCCGAACAGGTTTAAAACAATTTGGTATTGGATGGGATCTGCTGAGGCTTCTTGGTAGATTTTTCATGTCAAAAAATCCTGCTGCAGTCCACACATTTTCCTAGCAAGTTTCCCCAACATGGCTTGTCGCCTCCGCGGTCACGCCAGTGATGCCATATCAGTTCGATAGAACTGCCTAACTATGTCGTAACAATGACACGTTTTCATTGAGGATGAGATATTGGCTGCTTCTGCCTCCCTTCGCGGACTATCGCCATAGCAGCATGTCTGACCAGCTACTGATGTGGCATATAACGCTGCATATTAGGGTATATTGTACATAATGTAAAGTAAGTGCCAGAGTATGAAATGCGAGAGCATATGGTTGAAGGAGTGAATATATTAAAAGTGTATTCCAACATTATTACAGCGTAGCTGACATGAAGGTTACAGAGCTGACGCAAAGGCACGGAAAGCGCTCACTCACCAACACCGTTTATGACAAACTGCTCAATGCGAAAGCGACCCGGTGAAACAGTGTTGCTATGTTAACAAGTTTTCCCTACAATAAGAATGAAAAATCCCTACATTTCCCTACACAAGCTGAAACAAAAAACGCAATCATCTTTAGCCACAACACCTGGCCTTGAAACGCGACATACTATGTACGTTGCATAATTAAGAGTGCAAGATCAAAATTACATGTATAAAAATAAAACAAGTTTACAGAAAACACCACTGCATACCCACATGTCAATTTAAAAAAAAAATTATCTCAATGTCTTCTAAGATTAGCCAGCATCTTTGGCAATAAATCTAAGCATAAATCCCTTGCAACCAGGGGCGGAGCTAGGGGGGTGCCAGGGGGGGCCACTGCCCCCAAAAATTTTGCCTGTCCCCCAGTGGACCCCCAAAATTTTCCGCGTGACGTCAGGCGGAGTAGGTCTCTTTCTGAAAGTCCTACACAGACCATTGACAGCTCCACTTGTTGCAAAACTGGCCCCTCCAGTGGCCCCCCCAAATGAAAATGTCTGGCTCCGCCCCTGCTTGCAACTCTCCAGCTGGTTGCAGTTGATAAGGGAAAAGTCTCATTAGTGATAGCACCAACAGCTTCAGAATTTTCATTTTTCAAAATTTTTTCCTTTGCTTCGCCATGTAATTCGTAAATGCCTAAGTCTTTGCCTCTTTGGTTGACTTCAAAGACACCTGGAAAATTCTCACTAGACTTAATTATTATTTCCAAAGTGCACACAGCCAGACAATCCCTCAGCTTGTTTTTATTGTTATTCAAGCGGCAGAAAGTTCTTTCAACCTTAGCAGTGCTTTGAGGTCATGCAGTTATAAACACATTGACATTGGATTACGACTGTACTTTTCACTAGTATTGTACTTGTACTAGTACTGTAGTCTTTGCAAATTGGAATAGACTAGGCTCCACCTACTGCTGTAATAGGCTAAGCCTTGGCTTTTACTCAGCAGAATGCTATTCTAGCCACCAGAAAACTTGGCCACACTGCCGTCCTTGCGTCAAAAATAACCCTATGCTACTAGGATTTATTGCCTTCTAAAGTGGTAAAAACGCGTTTTCCAGTGCGTTTTGCAAGCGTACTAATAATAAATTGTTGACCAAACACGTCCGTGAAGTGTCACAAAGGTAGAAACAAAGCGATAAAAATTCTAAACACAACAATCCCTACGAATCCCTACAAAATGGCGATTTTTCCCGTAGGGATTCCCTACTCCCTACAAAACCCTAAAAATCCCTACTGTAGGGATTTTTCCCTACGAGTGGCAACTGTAGCAGACACTTATGGTCTGTACATGAATGAAAAATAAAGCTACAACGTGCGACAGTCACCACAAACACAATAGTGGCAATACGTAATAATAACAAGTCACTGTGATAGTCACCACAAACGAATTATCGTAATTCTCTAATCCCTATATAATGATAGTGCAACCTAATAGTAGTAGAGTGAGCATGGCATGTGAGCTCTATTGCTGCTAGTTGCTTTCCTGTTAGTTAAATGCCCCGAATAACCATAATTCGCTTGTGCTTACCTCAGTAAGTTCAAGGCGATTCAGACGACTGAAACACAACACTGCGGTGAAAGGAGGCACAAACAATCGCTGCCTCCCTTCGTAACTTTCTCTTGACTTGAAGATATACGCAAATTCAGATGTATTGACTATGAAAAATGATTAGAATCATGCAATAGATGCACCTTTTCAACATGAAAGGACAAATGATTATTCAATTTGTTATTTTGGATCCCTAATTCGTTTTCCACATTTCATGATTATGGTAGGGAAGGCACTGCCTCGTGCCGTCACGCCGTAAACGTAGCCAGGGGTCGGCCAACAGGATCAATCCCTCAAATTTTTCGAAAATAAAGTAATTTTGCGCTTTGAGAGGCGGTATCCCAAACAAAATAGTGTTTTTCGCCGAGAATTAAACATTTTGGTGCCCCAAATGTTTTGCCCCCCGCAAACTTTTCTGCGGGGCTACGCTATTTTGTCACGTCATCAATTTTTCATCATTCAGAATTTCGAACAACTTGCGCTTGCCCTGAAAAACAGAGTTACCCTGAAATTTTTCACTGTCTTGAAATGTGCTTCATCTTTAAGGATGTTTGACCAACTTGTGCTTGCCCTGAAAACAGAGTTTGCCCTGATTTTTTTCAAGCCAGGGGGGCGGCCGACCCCCCGCCTCGTACACCACTGGCCAAAGCATGTGCGCCGCGATGAACGTTTTCTTTCATTAGCGCAAATTGATGAACTTTAACATGAGCTTAAGTGAAGTGTGTTTATAAAACGTGCGCATTGCGTTTTTTGCTGCACGAAATACGCATGCGTAAACCTGGCTGATGTCTGGACTGTTAATCTCCGAGTGCATGGCACTTGTTTAGATTAATAACATTTTGTATCTCAAATCGCCTATAAATGTTAACAAATATAGACTAAGGCCTACGTGGACGCAACGGTTAGCATCCATAATCCACTAACTGCATTACTCTGTTTTGGGACAAAACCCAACATACACTCTTCTAACTACACAATTAATTCCATCTGGCTGTTTGAACGCCAGCCTGCGCAAATGTGTAACTTTAGTCATAAGCACCAAAGGTATCTTGCTGCTATCCAGTACAAAATAAGAGAAGACCACCTGGGCTAGACATAGTAGCCTACATTTTTTTACAACAATCACTATACACAATACGTTGATCAAGTGGAAGTCTGACTTCTGGACGTATACAACTAGGCATGTAGGCAGGGCCGGATAAATGAACGCAAGGCCTATCAGGGCAAAGCAGGCCCGTAACCAGCTTGGGATACCAGGTGGGGTGAAGAGTTTTCTGAGAGTGCCGAAATTTTTTAAACTATGTCCAACACATTTTTCCAGGGTGTGCGAACGTTTTAGGGGGAATTCGCCCCTCATGGTTACAGGCCTGCGCTTTGCGCAGTTCGCTCAGGTCCGATCCTTTCCCTGCAGAGGCAGGTTGCGAAACTTGCTAGCGGGTTGCTGCACTTAGGCGCGGATTTACCATTAGGCTAAAAAGGCTTAAGCCAAGGGCCCCCGATTTCGGGGGGCCCCAAAATTTTGGGATTAAGGACAATTTCCAGCATTTCTGTAACCAATTACATTTGTATTTTTGTTTTGATTCAATGCACGTTTTTGTACTATGCCGCTAACAAAATATCTCATACAAGGATGAGCGCGAAGCATTGAAGTGAATGACGATGAGCATTCTCTTTTTATGGCGTTGTGAATTGGCTATTGTTACGTATCATGTGTGGAACAAAACGCCTGAATCCATTTTTCAGAATATGCAAGGCCAGTGAGGTTCTCCATAGATATGTAATGTGAGTGTGGTCACCGCTGCCTTTTTCGTTAGTTTCAATGTGACTGTTTTTGTTGCTGATATCGAGGGAATTCAGAGTAAAGTAATATGCTTATGAATTGGAACAACAACTTGTTCAGTGAATGTAACCAGCACGTG
>Ga0210059_1009294_pt1 | contig 15377 bp, 9 predicted proteins | sample Ectturendosymbi2_FD_188042 | JGI IMG/M metagenome (GOLD analysis project Ga0210059, IMG submission 188042) | Ecteinascidia turbinata endosymbiont from Florida, USA - Sample 2 (SPAdes) (version 2) | ecosystem: Host-associated > Tunicates > Ascidians > Unclassified | place: Key West, Florida... | reverse complement strand
CACAACACGCAAGGAACTTCAACCCCTTGAGTTAACAAGCAAGGTAACTACAGAATTTGCCTATAACGGCACCTCTAGGGGATTGCATAAAGAACGTTATTGCCGAATTGACATTATAAGCGAATTGTTATAATTGACATTATAAGCGAAAGATGACGTCATCATACTCAGCCAACCGTGATAACCACTTTTGATCAAGCCTAAGATCAGTGTCGTAACTAACGGGGGGGAAGGGGTGCTCGCCGCCCCCCCTGGCAGGCTAAATGTAAAAAATGGGCCCGCCTGTTAGCTTGTATTTAGGTATTTAGTATTCTTTTGATTTTAGTAGGTTTGTAATTTTAGGGTTTTTCAAAAATTTCTAGGTGTGTTTTCCGGTTATTCCGGGTACTAGTACAGACATATCCAGTTAATTAAATAACCAAATTGCCAAGGTTTTTTGTATGTGTTCGGAATATACGATTACTCGTATCAGACAAATATCCGCAAGTTTACCGCCTAGCCACAGAGGGGCCCCAAAATTCAGTCCCGTCGCCACGGAGGGCTTTTGTTGGCTTGGCCCCCCAAACAAATCTTCAACCCCCAAATTGAAATGTGAAACACTATGAATCAGTGGTTTTTATCAATCCCTATTCTGTTTTGTCCTGTAGTTTATGGACAGAGCAGTACCTGCCACTGTTATGTAAGATAACATTCTCTGATCATTTTTGGTACGTTTGTAAGGTGATAAACGCATTTGAGGCTTGAGCGTAAAGCGTCACTATTAATTGCTTGGAGGGTTGAACGTGAAGATAGCCGATATGCCTAGTTCAGGGGTTCCCAACCAGTGGTACTCGTGCCACTGGTCTTCCAGGTGGTACGCGAGAAACTTCCATTTTTTCACAAAAACCTGGATTCACAGCGTTCTAGTTTACGTATTGGTCTTTGTTTATAAATAAATAAATGTTCTTGTACCCCGCTATACCTATTGCATCGCAACATGAGCAAATTTACACCACGCATCGACCAATTGGTGTAAAGTAAACAAAAATCTCATTAAATTTAGTTGTGGTGTTTTTGTTGTTGTTTTAATGTATGTTATTCTTCTGAATAAACTACACTAAAATTCGATCAAATTAATTATTCTGAAAAAAGTGGTACGCGTTGACAATACGGGGTGCCCAAGTGGTACGAGATCGTAAAAAGGTTGGAAACGGCTGGCCCAGTTGTATATGTCCAGAAGTCAGACTTACACCTTATCGAACGGATTTTGTGTAGTGATTATTGTGAAAAAATGTATTATGTCTAGCCCAGGCAGTCTTCTCATATTTTGTACTACATAAGTGCATAGAAGCAAGATACCTTTAGTGCTTACAACCAAAGTTACACATTTGTGCAGCCTACTGTTCAACAGCAAAATCGAGTTAATAGTATGGTTTGAAGAGTTTATTTAGTAATAACTGCTAAGCTTGAACCAACGGTGATGTTGCGTCCATGCAATCCCCTTGGCCTAAATTTGTCAACATTTATATCCTCTTTGAAATAAAAAATGTTATTAATCCCAATGTCTGTCACGCACCAGGAGATTAACAAGCCTAGACGTGAGAAAGGTTTATGCATGCGTATTTCGGCCAGTTAACTTAACAGCACGATGCGCGTGCTTTTCAAGCAAAATTAACTTAAAGCGCTAATGAAAGAAAACGTTCATCGCGGCGCATTGCTTTGATCGGCCTCAGGTTTGTTCCTTCGGTAATAATGTTTTCATAACTGAACGACAGGCTTGATTCTGATTTCCAGCAAATTTTTGTTAACATTTTGATATCATTACAACATCTCTAAATAATCGTCGTTAATAATCACTACATCTCTACATAATCGTCGTCATGGAAACAGATTCGCACTTGCAAGTATCACAACATCAAGCAAGTTTGAAACACGAAAACTTCACACTATCATATCAGAGCTACACCACATTACTACCGCAAAACATTTATCAGCTACAGCTACATTTTAGTTGTGCGCTTTACAACATCAACAATTTGAGGTTAACAAAAATAAGGGTTAGTTGGAATGGTGAGTTACCACTACAACATGTTCCCAATTATAAAATGTTTCCAACTCTACCAAAATTTGAATGAAGTTGTTTCAGTTGGCTCAATTTTGATTTGGGCTGTTGTAATTTGCTCAGATATTTATAATATATGCAAATCTGAATGACACTCTTTCAATTTGACCAGATGTTTCTAATTGTACCCAAGTTTGAATGAAGCTGTTTAAATTGCCCAAATATGATCAAGGCTTTTGGAATTCGCCCAAATGCTTCTAAATGTATGCAATTTTAAATGAAGTGGTTGTATATTATTCAAATTGGATTGAAGCTGTTTGAAGTTCCCTAAAATTGAAAAAGCTGTTTGAAGTTCCCCAAAAATGAATAAAGTGTTTGAAATTACTCAAAACTGAATAAAGATATTCCACTTGGCTCGAATTTGAATGGAGTTATTGTTGTTTGGCCAAAGTTGATTTAGTCTGTTGGAATTCACCCAAATTTTTCCAATTTATGGAAACATTTTTAACTTCATCCAAATTTGAATGAAGTAGCTCCAATTTGCTCAAATTTCATTAAGGTTGTTTTAGAATATACCCAAATAATTTTGATTTTATCCAAATTTGACTAAAACTCTTATAATCCACTCAGACGTTTGTGAACGTACTAAAATTTTAAGGGAGATTTTCTATATAGCCCATCTTTGAACAAGACTGTTTGAAGTTGCCCACAATTGAATGAAGATGTTACAAATTGGCAACATTTGTCTTGACTGATGGACTTCACCCAAGTGTCCAATTAATCTAAATGTTTTTGTTTTCACCAAAATTTGATCAAAGTTTTTGTCACATGCCCAGATTTAATTGAGGCTGTTGGACCTTATCTAAATGCTCTTATTTTACTCAAATGTTTCTAATTTTACCCAAAACGTCATTAAAGTTTTTTAGTTGGCCCAAATTTGATGAACACTGCTGGAATTACCACATGATTCCAGTTCACTCAAGGGCAGTGTTTATTTTGCCATCAGAGGCAAAAAAGAATGTTCTGGCCATTATTTTGCCGTTGATTTGGTTATTATTTTGCCTCAGTTTGAAAAATAGACACTCCCTCATTACATGTGAATGTAGCTGTATACTTTGCCCAAATTTTCATAATTTTTGCCGGAATAATGGCCAATTTTTTAAGCGTTAAGGATGCCACCGCATCCTCATGCCGTACGCTTATGGTTTTGACGTTTTTGGCTGGTGTTTTTGCGAAGTTGGAACGAGGGTATGTGAAACGCTACACAGTTGCACTAAGCGTTTAGGGGGCCTCGCGCTCACGACTTTGCCCGGGGCCTCGCGCTCATTTAATCCGGCCCTACCACCAGTACTTTATTTTTGTACTTTTGCATCATTTTGGCTGCCCCTGTCGTATGGACCGTGTGTCTGGACTAAATATAAAAAAATAAGATTTGGTGCAACTTACTGAAAGTTGAGACGCGTCCCGAAAACTAAAGAGTAATGACTACTGTACTAGCTACAGTATGAAGGCCAGATGTCCAAATTTTTGCTAGACAGTGAGGCATTTTCTAGCTTACATGTGCGGTGCAACATGGCTTTGGGTATTATTTTTACCTTTTTCATGTTTACCTCTCCATGCTTCAACACAAATATATATGCATATATGTGTTACATCAGGACAGCTTACATACAACACCCCGCAACATCTCACAAAAACTTAAATCACGAACAGGCTTAATCTGTAAGCTTCCAGCTGCGAAGTAGGGTGCAACTCAAAACAGTTTTGATAAAACAAACGCTGACCCTTTGCTTCTTCGCTGCAGCATACTGTGCTTCAGCATGGCAGCGCAGTACACACGCTATACAAAAGTTAACAGTCGGCTACGACCCTATGAGAGCTTTGTCGCGTGCATTGCCATCGGCACCTGCAGAAGTGGCCTCAGTGAGTGTACTGGATGTGCAGAATGGGGACCCCACCCGTTTTAAGGGGACTCTCATTTTTAATTCAAGCGCTTAAAATTTTGTCAGTTTTGGTTTATGATTGAGTTTCTGTTGTAATTTAATCCACTTCGAGTAAAAAGACCAATTTCCAGAATCAAAGTATGAGGAAGCCCTTGATTTTTTCCTCAAGGATAAAGGGGCTAATATTGTTCAAAACTTCAATACAAATATATGGAGCCTTGAATTAAAAATTAGATCCGCTTCTTTTTCAAATTTGGCATTTTCCTATTAAATTTTTAGCAAGAAAAGGTTGTTTTCTTAGTTTCGAGCAGGTAAAGTGGAATTTCACTACTTTTGGTCCCCCTGGAAAAATCCATCCGACGCCCACGATCTTGCCCCAATCAATTATGCTTGGTTTGTTCTTTCGCCGATAATTTACTATGCAGAAAATACGTGCTTGTCTGTATTTATGACAGTGAACGTCCAAGAACATCTTCACAAAATATAATTCAGTCCTGGTGCAATTCTGTTTTCCAAATAATAAAACAAGAGAATGTGAAACGGAGAGAATAAAATGCCAACACAGACGTGCATCCGCATTCTTGCATGGTCTGCTTTGTAATTAATGTTGTAGTGGGGCGGGAACGCCGTTCCCACACCTTTTTCATGTTTTGCTTTAAAATAAGTTAAAATGGCTAGTTTTTTGGATGCGTTTTCACACCTTTTTCGTTAGCACTACATCCCTGTTTATAATTGGCCAATTGTTGATGCAATCTTATATCAGGGGATGTTTTTGAGGCAGAACTGAATCATCTGTCTCCTTTGGAAGCGGAACTGAAAATTTTTAAATCTCTAAGAGGGAAAGCAGTGGATTGGAGTGTTAAGTTTTGCTGTACGTTGAGCTCAAAGTGTGTTATTTGTGCAACTGATTACAGAACCGTCGCCAGAAAGTTTTCAATAGGGTGGCTTTGCAGTTATGCGGGGGGGGGGGCTTGACATTATAAAATTAACCAAAACTCAACTTATTTATAGCGTTTCACGGTTCAATTTGGGGGGCTTGGAGCTTTGTTTGGGGCGGCTAAGCCCACCAAAGCTACCCCGTGGCGACGGGACTGATTACGTCGCCGGTGTTATTTGTGCAGTGAGTTCTGGTACCTGCACGGAGGGCACGACGAATGACGAAAGAACGTAAGTACAGTAACAATGATGGGAGTTTTTCTCGTTCTCGAACCTCTTCTGCCGATATTGCTTGGTAAAACTTCTGCAATTCAATCTGTGTAATACATGCTGCATTTGCAAGAAAGGATATAAGAAAGCAGGTAGGAAAAATGCGAGAAATCTGACGAAATTATGGATCAAAAGTGATGAAAATTTTTTGAAAGGTGTATTTCGGCAAATCGCACACATTTCAAACCAGCGTTTCCCAACCGGGGTGCCATGTGCAATACTCAGGGGTGCCGTGAGCTAATACGTTTTTCAATGTCATTAAAAAATAGATTTTCCAAATGTCGTCAAGCCTTAAAGTAAATTTCTATGAGTTCGCCATTGGGTGCGGCAAATTATATTTCTCTTCTGTGGGGTACCGCAAGACAAAAAAAGGTTGGGAAACACAATTTTAAAGTCTCGAAATTTCGGTCTTGGATTTTTTAAGCCCGGTTTCGGCAGCTACTGTCTAGGCTGCATCATTGATAAATACAGTAAACGTCGGTTAATCCGGTTTAGGTGAAGATCCGGATTAACCGAATATAGTTGTTTCTAGCCTGACGTCATTTCGGTACTGAGATATCGGTGATAATCGTTTAATTGTACACGTTTACGACACAACAGCAGATTTTCGCAGAAGCAAAACGAATTTGTTGATGTATCTACAATGGTACATCAGATTAGTGATCGCCTTATCCACGCAGTTATGAACAATCTTAAGTTAATAATTTTAGATTACTTGGCCGCGAAAATATCTGGAATTTTGGACTGACGTAGAGAAGTTTGTGATTGGTCCATAAGCAGTTACTCTGTTAGGAAGGTAATGCCCTCCCAACATCTTACCAAGTACAATACGCTCAGGGAGAATGCTGTATATTTCACACTTATACTCAACACTAATCAATAGACTGAAACCCTGGTGCGGCGTCGTGCCTTCAGGGTTATGTTCAACGCGATATGCTATGCCCGTGTGTGACGCAATAATCGTCTCTACGATAAGTGGAATGTTGCTTGTAGTTGCGGCCGCTGTTATCATAAGCCTAAACGTTCGTTGTTGATCGTGATCACGCATGTGTTGCGTCTGAAAGTAGCCGAATCTTTTCTAGAGACCAGTCAGTGCACTTGCTTCACAGAAAATCTGGATTACGAGATGTTAAAAGAGTATATTTTATCCGGTATTGGCGAAGATCCGGATTAAAAAATCCGGGTAAACCCAAGATTTTTTCAAATAAAAACGTAAATCATTCGTACCACCAGTTTTATCCGGTTTTGGCGAAGATCCGGATTAACCGAGGTTTACTGTAATAAAAGTTGTAAAATATGTCGGTAGCCGTCAAATTCTCCCTCTCCCTTCTTTGAAGGACTCAGGTATTGAACAATTAACTCTACCTCAGTACTCTTGTTCATAAACTTCTTGGAAGAATCAACAAGCTGAAGTAACTCTACATTAGTATTTAGGATCGCATCGTCTGCCAGCAAGGGCGTACGCAAGGGGAGGGGGTTGCGATTAAACCCCCCCTGAGGTTGATATTTTACAAAAACTCTATACCTGCGCAAATGGGATTAGATGTTTTCGCATGCTTTTTGCTTATTAATTTGTCAACTTAATGCAAATACCACGGAATGAATATGCATGCAAATTTCAAGGAACATTGTAATAGACCAAAAAGTAATATTAGGTATTAGAAACCATCTCACCACTTTTTGCAGACCATTTAATTCACTTTATCCAAAACAATTGTCTTATTTTGTCTGCTATGGCTGATCAGCGCAAACTTCGCCAAAACGTTGGTTTGAAAAACGTGAATATGACGTCACAAACAACGCACACCAAACACAAATGCCACCATGCGCCACTGAATGAATGGAACTCCCCGTAAAAATTTTCTGCGTACGCCACTGTCTGCCAGTGATGACTGACGACATTACTCACACAGGAACACAGGGTCCCAATTTGCTAATACTGTACCAAGGCTGAGCACCTGTTCCATGGTTTCCCGCTTTGAATGCTATCATCCCGCCACAGGCCGGGCGTTACTTCACACAAACCGCATCAACAAATGGAATATATTGAAAACGTCTCTCTCAAAAAAGACAAGGATTTAGAGACGTTTTAAGTTGTGCAAGCCTTGCTACAGTTCTCGCGAAAACCATAAGTAAAAATTAACACGGCATGGGAGGGAGACTGGAAGAATATTACTACCAATATGGGGAGAAATCGTTACCGATCTACTGTGTGACGTAAGCTCAAGGGCTTCCAACATTGACGATGCTCTACTGGACAGCATTCAACGTCACAGTCGAGTGAAACTGAATTCTCACAAAAAGCACACAAAGGCTTCATTTTGCTTGGAATGCAGTCGTTGCGTTTTAAGGTATGAATAACAATACACGCACCATGGATTTGCTTTGAGCAGTTGCAATTGTAAACACTGAAATAAGGCTCAAGCTGATTTCGAATACGCGGCCTCAGTATCTACAATGCAGTAGATTGCAGCAAATATAATATGCCAAAGGGTGAAAAGTTTGCTTTGATTAAAAGGACGTTTGTTAGCCACTGAAAGAATACGGCACAAGAAGATCAATATTTTCCCCAGATGAACACTTGACCGTTTTCAAAATACTTGAAAGTTTGCATAAATTTTTTTCAGTCAAAAATCACTTCAAAGGCTATTTTGAGAAATGTGTATATGTCAATGGTCTGGCAAAAATGTTTTAAGTATAACATTGATGTTTTTTGTACAAACTCAACACAAGACCCCTTCGACAACGTAGCTTCCAGAGATAATACAACGCCGACACCGTTTCCAACAAGAAGTCACAGTCGCTTCCTTTTTACAGTTGTCCGACTGCGCCACCCAACGGGGTACCAATCTAGACTTCGTGGCCGCCAAGGTAGACGTACACCTTGAACGCGCCACCGATGCTCTTGCTAAGGAGCAGCAGGCGAGCAATCAAAGATATCTTCTCTTCTTCGCAGTGTTCATGAATGAATGCAGTCGCCACTCCGAGTCTGCTGAGTCCGCTTCGTCAATAGTTCCAAGTTTTATTTCATATACTGCGCCAAAAGCAAGAAATCAATTTTAAAATGTGAAAGTCCGCCGTTTATTTCTGGTTGTATGTAAGCTGGGTTTTACGATAAGCGTTTCTGAAAAAATGTAGCATTCACTGAACGGTGTCTGAGGCATGAAGGGATGCTGAGAGTATTTAGCATTGTTTATGTGCCATCAGACGAGCTTTCCAGCTGTAGAGTTATGCATATTACAATTTGTAAGCTGGTTTTTTGTCGATGAGACATTTCGCTCATTTTCGCTGAGACATTTTGGTCACTGAAACATTTCGGTCATTTGTCTCACAGTTGTATTAAAACTCACCATAACAGTATTTTCAGCCTATAAGTTTCTGAGTTGAAATCGGTATGCAGGTGGTACTTACAACGCATTTGAAAACGAGGCCCGACTTCCTTCAGCTCTATGTTCTTGTGGTCCGGCTTAGAATATGTATGGTGACGAAATGAAATAAAGTCATCTTGATTTGCAAAAGTGACGACTCTTTTGGACTCTTCTTTTGGTACAGGAAATAAAGCTTGCAAGACGGTTTTTACCTGCAAGCATAATAATCAATTAAGTTTTTATTCAAACCACAACCGCTACAACGCAACGCATGTGAACGGGTTCGAATGTTCGCACACTGACGTTTCTGAGGAAATATTTGCGTCTCGGCAACTTCAACACATAAAGACACGTTAGAACATACAAAAGCTAAAGATTGAGTAGTATTCCACGTCTTTCAAATTTTACACGAGGAGCTGTTTTTAGCTGTGTTCGGGCGCTTTTGAGAGCACTTACGCACCATCAAATGCCCTGGGTCCCGAGCGCCAACCGGCAGGGTCGAAACGGACAGCAGTCGCTTTTAAATAACTTTATTGCGGTCCATTCGTTTGGAGACCTTTACGCGAAGTTCAGACGCAATCTCTTTTGATGACTGTTTCGTTGAGCGCCACCGCACGACGGTGGGACTCTCGCAAAAAAGACGTTGTTAATATCTTCTTCAGGGTTCCTACGCAATTTGTATATAAATTTTCATACTTGTTCAAGAAATTGTCCGGACTTCATTCTTCCGAATGGCATACCCAAGTCAAAGACTGTACAGGCACTTCAACAGTTAACAGAAAAATTATCAATCTTGAATAAAATAGCATGGAAGTGCATATCAACACATCAAGTCTGGAAAATTATTTTATTTTTCCAAACTAACAGACCAAAAAATTTTCTCCACACTTTTCCAGGCTGGAAAATGACCAAATGTTTTTCCAGACTCCGCAGGAATCCTGCTTTTTATGCGACGCAATCGTGTTTTTTTCGCAAAACAAACTTGTGAAACTGCTTAAGATTCAGCTCACTGAACGGTGTTACAAAGCACTGAAGTCTAGAAGATAACCCATACACCACGACCATTTGAAGACGTTACACAATACAAAATAATTTGACTGAGTGCTTCAGGACGCATTGCAACGCATTGACAAATGCAAACGCACAGCATGCCACAGAGGTCGTGAATGCATATCTCAGGCGCGGAACAATGCAAACTCCATGGCAACCATGTCACCTACCTCATGTGGCGTTTATTCAAAAAAAAAACAAAAACGGATACAACATTAACGTACTCTTTCCCCGAGTCGGGACTTGAAGTTATGAAAGATTAGGTGCGGGTAAGCTTCCGACATCGTCCCGACTTCAGGAATGTCGTGTCGCATCACGCAGTTTGATAAATTGAAGTACGCGGTGGGTCCGTAAGGTAAATGGCTGATGATCATGCCATCTGTAAAACGCAACAGGCTCTTGCCACGAACGGATCCTGATACATGCCAATGAGGCATGCAAAGCGCAAGTAGGTTTCCACTGCGCCAAGTGATCGCAAAAGCAATAACGTACCATCAAACGAGACAGAAATATCCCAGAGTAGCAACCACCGCCACGAACATACTGGTGACTACGTAAGAGGGCAAGCGATGCCGTTCGTTGGTGTATTTCTTATTCTTTATGGGCATGTTTTAGCTTCCCCTCTTGTTCTTTTCATGTGAGCGGAGATTACTTCAGGAGACTAAAATTCTTTTCAAGTAACAAAACTCGCAAAGCACTCGAAAAGAACAGCGATTTCAGAGCAATGCGGCAAAACTTGAAACTTATTCAAACAGGCATACGGGTGTTTACGCAATGTTAAACTTACGCAGCCAGACAAAACGCGAGCAAGATATCTTAACACAAAGATCTGCAAATAGGAATTATTTATTTAAAAAAAATCCATCGAGTTACAAATGAGTACCTAAATTTCTAGCATTACACAAGGTTTTCTGTTGTTTTCTTGTTTTGCAGGAAGTTCCACTTAAAGCAATGTCTGGTGGCTTCAAGAAACCAAAATAACGCGAATTTTTTGCAACGGCGATAAACAAGTGTAAAAGACTAAAACTATCATTTCTATAAAAAATTTGCGCAAAAGACTTGCATTTTGCTTGTTGCATATAGAAACAGAGAGCAACAAAAAATCAAGCGTTTCACACCGGGATTTCCTCTGTGCTCATGCAGAACGACAAAATCCGTGACGTCATTTGCTCGGCACGCAGTGATTAAAGCCTTCATTTCGTGATTACCCCGGTTCAGTCTCTGGGAATTTGGAAACAGTAGCTTTACTTCCTGAACAAATAATAACATGAAACTTAAACAACACACTATTCATCAAAGAAATAAAGTCACAACAAAACATTCTAGAAGCTTCAAACGAAATAAAGAACCATGCAACACGTACGCACCTACAAAAACGTCAAACTTATCAGTTGCTGCAAAACGGATCAACCCTTAACTGTGGTCTGTGGTGAACTCCAATGGGATAATTTAGGATCACTACAGTTCAACTACTTTAACTGCAATTCGCTTCAGCAAACGCAAAAATACCAGCGCAATAATATCTAAAGTTGACAACATTCGGGATTCCACGGAGAATCAAAATACATGACCAACACTAAAAACGCCTTGCATTTTAGTTTCAAAATTACTTTGGCAAACTGCTTGAGTTTTGAGCTTGGGTCACGGGAAGTTGTGATCATAATTTTTGGATCATCCACACCGATCCATTTGTATTCATCATCTGCATTGCTCTTTACGCCTTCGCCACCTGCATCATCAAATTCCAAGGACTGCTGCAGATCAAGAGCGTCTTTTTGAAGTTCTGTCGGAATGGTATTGTTGGCTGCAATACGATTCACAAAAAATTACTGCATTGGTTGACAATTCATCAACCGGTATGTTGATTACAGAATCATGTTTCTTTGCAAGAAACTTACAGTCCAAGGCAGACTTCAACCGTGATTTCTTGTCTTGAATTGCTCTCCGCTGGCTTTCTATAGTCTTTCGATAAACATACTCCCTTCGCTCCCTTGCTTGTCGACGAAGCTGAAATTCATGAGACTGGCTATTTTCCATTGCTCAAAAACTAGTCGCAGATGCATATCAAAAAGCACAAACTGAACATGAAAACTGCGTTTTTGCTTATGGTACTTATTTTTTGCCTACTGAAAATTCCATAATGGTCCAACTAGGCCAGACCTGCGTGCCATTTTACAAACACGTGATAACTTGCGGACCACGTCTAAGAAAATGATGTGTAAAACAATATATTCACAAGATTTAATACTGAAAAGAGATGAGAGTTTGTATAATTGAAATTATTTCACAATAGCAATTTATTACAACTCTCTATCAGTGGGATGCCTGTAGTCGAGGCTTCTCTGGCACTATGTTCCCATATCAAACCCAGTATGTTAGTTGTAGTAAGTCTGACACTGTTGTCCACTGGTTCGTGTGCAATTCGATTTCTGTTTTCAGATTTGACTTGCTTCATGGGCAGAAACTGTGTTCCAAACATGTAGTGAATTTTTGTGAGAAATTTTTCAGTTTGAAAGAAGCCTATCTTTGCTGAGTAATTTCTAGAATCTCTCTACACTCTAGTCGAACGCCGTTAATGTTGTATATTTTTATTAAAAGATGTTATGCTTGTTCTAACTAAAATTACCCACTGTAACATACACACAACAGGCGATAGTGAAAAAGTTTGTGGACCATTTAGGGCTCGCAGGCCTGTAGTTGGACCACACTGGTATAGACAGTTGGTTGAAAAAAATACCTAAAGTAAAAAAACGACATGTGGCAGCTGAGATAACACACTAAATAAGAATTGGAAGTCCTATATTTTGTGATAAGATGTTTGTGTTTCAGTCTTTTGCCTGCGCATTGAAATACAAACATTCATTTTGTGTACAGTAACTGATTTTCAGTTTCACAATAAATTACAACATTCTCAGTCCATTTGCAACACAGTCACATCTGTACTTCTATGTTTTTTATTCTGATCCATGCTTTAAACAGCAAATCACAAATATTACAACAAATGTATAAACTCTACTAGTTGTAAACTTATGGTAGACTTCATAGACGACGTCCTAACTGCATGCTTTCCTACACCTATTCCAAACAACCAAATGTCACATAGCATGGTGCACCCATTCATTCATAATAAGACCTCACATTTTCTGCAAACATTCCATTTTTTCAGTAAGTGCTAATGCAAAATTTAGTTGGCTATTTATTTGAAGCTTCAAGCAACTGAACTACAGCTTGCAAGAAGTGCTTATTTGAACAAGAGTCCAAGTTTCATTTGTTCCAAAATTTTTCATGTTAAATAAAGCAATGATACACTGACCATGATCTATGGGCCAGAAGCCAGAAGTCAAAAGGAATGGTTTGTGAAAGTAACCCTAAAAAGTCTTTATATGCTCAAAATAGCATGCTGAGCCCAAAGTGATGAGCCTTTAACATCTCGAGCAATAGCTTTGTGGTGAAAGTATGCATCAAATCAACATTACATCATATGTGTTGCTCAGCCAGTCAGCGTTTAGTGATGTCTCCTTTTTGATTCAAAGCTTTAGGTCGGATTTCATCACAATTAGCAAATTTTCCATCCTTCAGTGTTTTGACAATAAGCACGACTTCCACTGCAGAAATGGTGTTTTCATCCCCCAAATGTAACTTGCAGTGTCTAATGGTGTGATAGTGACTGGCTTTGAAGATCTTGGAAACACTTTCTTTATCTTCCAAGGATATCTGCCTCATTGCTAAGCAGCAGGCAGAGGCACATCTAGCCTGGCAAAAGGGGGTCTGTCATGGTACTGCAGCTTTTGATGATACTTTTCACATAAAAAAGAACATTTGTCTACAGGTTTGGTGTGCTAAGACTCATTCAAACTTGGCTAGTAGCGTAACAAAACTAGCTGTTTGCACTAGGGTTGTAGCCTAGTTTGACTGGGTCTTAGGACACTGATTACCTGTTTAGGTACCAGTCACGTTGTCCAAACTCACAGGGAACAACAAGGTCATCTCAGCAAACCACAGCTTTTGTTTTGCACTTGTTAGTCACAACATGTTTACTACAATCACAATTAATTTTTGCTTGTGCGAACATGGTATTTATGTAGTTTATTGAACAGTTAGTTAACGTCAGACATGCAGGAATGAGAACCCTGCTTATCCAGATGTACATACACTTGTGAAATTGATGCTGGCAATCCCTTGTGTCTGTGTAGTGCTCCTTAACAGAATTAAGATCTATAAAAACATACCTGCCAAATCACCGCAGAAATGAATACTTGAGTGCATCGGTCTGTTGCGATCGGAAATCCCAAGCGGCATGTGCGCAAAGCTTCGCACTGTGGCAGCAAGCAACAACAGAGTTCACATGCCATGATCACTCTATTATTGCTTGTTCACGCCACATATATGCATGGTGTTGTTCTTCACGCACATCCCGTTCGTGGTGAATCACACATTTAGCGCAACACCACCGGAGAGTTTGCAACAACATCCCCTCCTTTTTACATCAAACCGCACCGATCGCACGTTCTTTGTGTGAAGGCTGACCCTGGCACGACCTTCACATCCTGGTCACAGCACCACTTTGTTGTGATTGGAAATCCTGAGCGGCATGTGTGCAAAGCTTCGCACAGTGGCAGCAAGCAACAATAGAGTTCACATGCCACGATCACTCTATTATTTCTTGTTCGCGCCACACATATGTATGGTGTTGTTCTTCACGCACATCCCGTTCATGGTGAATCACACATTTAACGCAACACCACTGGAGAGGTTGCAACAGGTCTAATGTTTTGCATCACGATGTAAAAATGAGCTGCATGAAAATAGCATAGGGTTTCTTGTGCAGTAAATAACATCATCACCTGTTCATGAAATACGCTTGACTGGTATTTTGTTGAGATAATGCAATGACAACTTCTGAGGCAAGTAGTCGCACCTTGTCATATATGAGAAATTTGTTGTAACAAATATCTGTTGCGAAAGATTACCTTGAATAGAAGCAAATGAGCATTACTTGGCATGGCATCAACGTACTGAAGTGGGCCTAAATGCTAATCTATTCTAGCCTAGAAAGTGTAAATAGCAGATAAGACTTAGAGCTATTGTAAAATAAAGTGATTGCGTTCTGAGACTCCGTTCTCACACCATGAAGCACAACGGAGTATAACAGAACAGCTCTACATGTCTGGCAGTAAATGAGCTTCTGACAGTTTTGCTTGGGTGTAGCACTGGCAGAGTAGCAAATTCCGAATAACGTGTATTTGGTGGAATGTAAACACAGATTGATTCAAATTATTGCGTAGGTGCCATTTTAACAATGCACCAGTTTCATAACAATGGGAATGTAATGTTGGATGGGTGAATTCATATGTAACATTTTGACAATTTTTTTGAAGATAATTCATTATAATTTTCATTTGGTGCATTTCTGAAAGTTTACTTTGGCATCAGTGGCAAACTACTTGGTAATTACTTGTTTTGAAAAAAAATATTTTTTGTGCAACTTGACATACTCTTTATTTTCTTATTTTAAAAATGTGATGTGTGTGACATTTTTTGAAATTGACTTTTTATCTTTATTGACACACCATAAGAATTATGTGAAGTAGGGCAACTTAACTACAAAATCATATCATAGACTATTTTAACTCTTTGGCGTCTGGGTGGTTTTGGCAATTTTCGCAAAACAACCCAGCAGTTTTCGGTTGCCTTACCAACGCCCTAGCTCCTCCGCCGATTGCGCTAGAGAGCTGTTCAACGGCTCAAACGGATCGGCCAGTCTAGTAG
>Ga0210059_1009293_pt1 | contig 15379 bp, 12 predicted proteins | sample Ectturendosymbi2_FD_188042 | JGI IMG/M metagenome (GOLD analysis project Ga0210059, IMG submission 188042) | Ecteinascidia turbinata endosymbiont from Florida, USA - Sample 2 (SPAdes) (version 2) | ecosystem: Host-associated > Tunicates > Ascidians > Unclassified | place: Key West, Florida... | reverse complement strand
CCAGCAGGTCATCCAAAGTATCAAAAGACTTGGATTGTAGCCTAGTTTCCAGTAAAAACTTCAGCGAAATACTACCACCTAACGGTTGGCGCCCAGGGCCAGGCAAAGTGGGCCAAGGTGGCCTAAAGTCCTCCACTTATGACGTCACTCAGAAAAAAACCCGCACCCCCAAGCAAAAAATTTTTTCAAGTGCAGACTAGAAGACTTGCCATGTCTTTTGATGCTTCAACCAGGTCCGTAACCCGAACAGGAGCGGAGATATTCCCACGCAAAGCCACATGTGTTTAGGCATTTTTTTCCCGAAAATCCCCGAAAGCAGCCGGACGCCAAAGAGTTAAAGAGAAAAGGTGCAGCCTAGTTGGCACGATACACCAGAAACGGAGAGAAATCCCAGATGAATCCAAGGTCAAAAAACAGCTGCATGAGACAAGAGTATTCAGACATGTTGCAAAAACTGGCATAACTCTCACTTCCTTCCAGTGCAAATCAAGGAAAAATGTGGCAATTGTGAATAGTCTTCATCAGGATGTACACGTTCCAAGGGAAGATAACCCAAAACACAAACCTGATTCTGTATTGTATTATAACCATACGAAGGTAGGAGTTGACATATATGACCAGACGGCAAGAATGTATTCAGTAAAAGCAGCTAGCAGGCAGTGGCCTGTTCACGTATTTTAGAATATAATTGATATGGCTTTGATAAACAGTTGGGTCATTTACAAGGAAGTCTGCCAAGCAAGTCAAAGAGAATACATAAAAAGGTGGCTGAAGAACTCACGGGGTGCATGCCATCCGATTTTCAACCAGGCCTGTTACAAGCCCCACTCCGGTGGTAAAGGTATGTCGCACATGCAGTACTATGAAGTGCAAAAATCAAACAACAGATACTTGCCAAGAATGCAACAAACCAGTGTGTGGGTGTTGTGCTTGCAAAAAATGTCAATTTTGTGTCTGAATGTACTGCAGTAAATAACTAAGCATGCAGATATGCAAGCTGTCTCTTTACGCTCAAAATTGTTGTTTCAATGCAAATACACAGTTAAATTCAATGGATTGGCTTCGTTTTAAAAAAAAACAGAGCAACAGTTTTTGAAATCTCCAACTTTTCTTACATTAAGTGGGAGTTTTACAAACAAAACAGTAGAGTTTCATGCAATTTTAAATTATTACGTCAATTGACATAATCCATCCTTCTACGTATGCAAAAATCGCCATCCTTCTAATGTTAATGTAACATGAATGAAGTTTGGCTGTCAAATGTCATTGGCACAGAAGCAAGATAAAAGTATTGTAGAAATAAACATTTTGTTATTGTTGCTAGATACAAGAGTTAATGTTTTTAATTAATCCAATTACTAAAGAATATTTACTAATCAATAAAATTTATTCTGTTTACAATCAGTAGCTCCTATAATGTGAATCAATTGAACAATTACAACATTAACATACAAACTTCATTCAAGAAACCTTTGTAAGTGGTATATAGCGAGAGTAGCAGCTAGCTATAGAACTAGTCTATATTTGATAATTTAAAAGTTTCTGAACATAAAAACTTCAAAAATGATAATATGACATAAACAAATTTAAAATGATTCAATTGGACTTCCAGTCTGACTCTACCCAAAAACCTGTGACTCCTTGTGACTCTGACACCCTGGTTTTAAGTCTAAGGCAAACAGGGTGCTCTAACTGGGATTCAGTATGGTGAATAGGTTTTTGGAAAATGGTGGCAACCAATGTTGATGCCATGGTACACGTTCAAGATGACTGCCATTAGTTCCTGGTACTGCTCTGTAGGTAAAAGATATAGATACCTTTCTTGATTTCCATTCAGAAAGACTGCACTACACATCAACTCTGCCTTGTCTAAGTTGAGCAAAGGCTACTTTTGCAATAAAAAACATTGTGTTCACATTTGTTCCAAGCATGAAATATTCAAAATATCAAAAATTAAATGTAAAGTACACTTGACAGCTTTAACAAGGTACAAGCGTGCATGCATTGTAGGAAAAAGATGAGGCAATGAGTTTCCAAGAATGCGATGTCGACTATAAAACTTACTAAACATTTTGCATAGCTGCTGAAGATAGCTTGTAACACTAAATGTTCTTAACTGAAGTGGTTTAGAAATGCTTTGATTATAATATGATTTGTAATCACCTAAAACCTTTTCCAATAGCCAAAGATGGTCTATTAGTTGCATTTCTTCTACTGCTCTTAACAGTGAAAAATCAATGCCATCTGCATCAGGCAAAGCTGGATAAACACCGCTTTTCACATTTTCTTCAAACTTAGATAACAAACTAGCAACTCTGGAATAATTATAGAGCACAAAAGTGAACTTATTGTTTTCAAAATGCAGATGTGCTGCAGATGCTATGGATGCAGACAAAAGATCCAGTTTAATCACAGAAGAAGTAATGATGGATACTAAGGGTGTCCATGCACTATTTTCACCATATTTTGATTCAAAACTGCTGTGTATATTAATGGCGTACTTTTCCTTTACTGCCAACAAAGACATTTTCTTATCACCATCAAGGATTGCAGGTCCATGAAGGATCTCACGTGACATAAATTTCTTGTCTAATAAATTACACACTCCACATTTATCCACTGCATCTTCACAATATCTTGGGCTTTTGTGGCACAGCAAAATGAGGAGCATTTTTATTTGCTTTACAAACACAGTTTCACTTTGGCAAGCTACAAAAAAAACATCAAGAGCTCTGCCATCCATGCAACATTCCATGAAGTGTGCATGCATCTTAGCCAAACATTTAAGACTGCCTTCTTGAAGCTTCAATACAGTTTTTGCAACACTTTTGTAGAGAGTTTGAAATAGGATGGAAGTACAGTAATTCACTTTGCACCCTTCAAAAAGGCATTGAAAACCATTTCCTGAATGATCAGCTTCAATCAACACAACTTCCCTTAATTCTTGAACTAAACCAGCCTCACTGAGCACTCCTGAAGCAAAATTAGCTTCATTTTCAATAGGTACACCAAAATTTACACATATTTGACCAACATCTTCAAAGCACCTATTTTGTGACAAATGAAAACATGTAATATCTTTACTGCCTTGATACAACATCAGATGAATTTGTCTTGCCAGTGCAGCAGTTCTGAAAGCAGACACAGTATCAGAAAAAAAACAAACAATGATTTGGGAAGTGTGTGATGTTACATCACTGGCTTTATTCTGTGGAACAAGATGTTTAACCAGAGATGACAAAAGAACCTTGCTCAGAAGACTGCTACAAGGTTGAACATACACACTGGAGTTTAATAATTTCACTGATAAAACAGGAATAATCCAAGTGCTTGTAGCATTCTGCACATGTTGTAAGCAATGTTGCAAACGCACTGTCACATCTTCAAAGCCTTGCTGTTTCAGCAAACCTTGCAATCTTCCAAAGATACTTGAAGGCAAAATAACAGTATGTATGTACTTTCTCTGTTTGTGCTTGAAAATAGAAAATGTTATAATTGGCAGATCACAACCAGGAAACTCTTCCCTTATGACTTCCTTCAACAGTTCAGTAAGATGCAGGATAAACCTTTGTTTGCAGCATAATGAAATACTCTCTTCATCCATTTTTGTGAAATAATGATCACTTTGATTTTTTGAACTAGTTTGACAATTTTCTACACATATCAACATTGAAATTAAAAGTTTACCATCTCATCAGCATACCTAATATTATGGTTATAAAACATTTTTAAAATGATGAGAAATGAATACATATATAAAGCAAATTTTGACAAAGCAAGAAGGATAAAAATGAATGTGTCCCTTTCAAAATGTCAAAAATATATTCTTTGTTCAAAATTTTACCGCACCTAATCTTCATTTTCTCAAAAAATGATGCATTTTCTTTTTTCTGAAGGTTTGTCTGTCTCCCTTTATCTTTTCCCAAATACATATTTTTCACCAGTTTCTCCAGTAGGGTTCATCACCAATGTTGCCAAATATAAAAAGTTACTATCCTGGCATGCAACAGTGAAAAACAAGTGAGAAGTACTTTGAGAAGAACTGCCAAATAAAAAAGGTAGCTGACTGCAAACCTCAAATAAAGGTTGTTATTTTTTAATAAAAAAAAGATAAAAGTTCTGGAAATCAGCATGTGCAAATGACCAAATGAAAGAAGTAGCTGACAGGAAACACCGTAAGAGGTATTGGCATGTATCATGTTGAAACTATCAAATGAAGTTAATACTACATTAGAAGTAGCTGAGATGAAACGCCATGTATATAAAGTGTATAGTTGAGCTAAGAGGAAATGTGAATTATTTAGAGGTTTTGGGATTTAGGATGTATAAACTGCCACGAAATAGCTGAGGTAAAACAGCAAATATATGAGGTTTAGGAAAGCACCATATCAAAACAACCCAACAAAAATAGTTGAAACAAAAGACCAAATATTAGGCATACCATACGTCCCGTTTTAGCCGGGATAGTCCCACTTTAAAAACCTTGTCCCGGCATCCCAGTCAGTCATCCAAAACGCCCCAGTTTTGCATTCAATCAGCCAGCATAGCCCTACACGAATATTAGCAGGCTGTGATTAGTCAGTTTAACCAACTTGCTGAAGAGTGATGTGCTATCTTGTTTTGTCTTGTTTCCTTGTGTTGGATCAGGGGTCTCAAACACGTGGGCCACATTTGGCCCACAAGGGTGTTTTTTGCAACCCACAATGCTTTGAGAATTTTCAAATAATTAATATTTACATTATTTAGTTTATTCACCTGTGTTTAAAGTTCTTGGCAAGTGAGTGAACAAGTCCCGAACGAACGTAAAAACGACTAGAAATGGTTTGCCTATAACTCATTTCCTTATGCAAAAACCCTATGCAAAAACATCTATCATTTTCTCATTTTATTGAATCACTCTGAAAATATTGGTTGGCCTATCTAATTTTTTTTGTCTAACAGTTTCTTATTTAGGCTTTGACTTAGATCTTGTCTAAAAATTACTGTGTTGAATTAGAATTATCTGTTTTTGAATTAGCATGGCGGATGCTCTGATGTTGACAACCACTTGGAAACCAAAAAACACAACTCTTGTGTTGAGGCAGCAATGTCGTCATCTCGCGTGACACATTTCTTCAAAGCTGCTCATTCTGATGAGTCTCTACCTTTAGCAACGAAAGAAGCTACTTTTGCATATCACACTGCTATTTACGGAATGTATTTTAAAAGTTCTGATTGCAACCTCTAAGCTAGTTTCAAAAATTTTTTAACCCAAATTTGCCTCTGCAAGAACAAAATGTGAATCAGTAATTGTTAAATGCATTGCTCCGATTGCTGCTGCTGAACTATGCCAAGAATTAGATAAGGCGAATATTGTTTCCGTTACCATTGATGGTCCGAACAGTAAAGAGCAGAGTTGCTAGAAAGTGGAGATATGATGGGGGTATTGCTCCCCTGACCTTTCATAAGAAGGGCAACTGGGGCAAAGGTGCTTTTTTATAAAAGTATCATAGGTAATTTCATGGTTTATCAAGATCGATTTGAAACATAATTATTGCAGCTTTTGGCACACCCACTCCTTTGCTGCCCTTGACATACTGCTGTTCCGGCATCCTTGGAAAAGAGGGTAAAATTGTTCGTTGTGGTTCGCTACTTTGAACCTGATGTTGGTGTGAAAGCAGAACCGTCGCCAGAAAGTCGTCAATAGGGGGCTTTACGTTTGTGCGGGAGGTTTTGCGTTTGTGTAGGGGGGCTTGACATTCAACTTTGACAAAAATTCCACTGAGTTATAGTGCTTCATATTTCAATTTGGGGGAGCTTGGAGCTTTGTTTGGGGAGGGGTTAGGCCACCAAAGCCTCCCTGTGTGAAAGTGAAGCTTTTAGAATTTCAATTGCTTCAGGTGAAACTGTTGTAATACTTAGCCAAAATAGCTACATACTCCAGCATATGAACCACATTTGTCTGGTAAGGCTCGTTGTTCTGAAGCGTCCTGGTTTTCAATCACGAAAATATGGTATGCCTACCGAATATATTGCTATGCAGCATGTTGAAATTTAAACACCACATCAGCAAATTATAGATAACAAACCTTCCCAACAATGCAGTGGTTAGTACTTCCCAAAGGCTGTAAGAGAATGTCAGCTAGTAGTTACTGGTTATAAGATGGCAGATGACTATTTCATTGTGTGATGTGCTTTTAACTGTGTAGTAACCTGAGGTTTTCTAACGACTTCCAACTTTTTGAAAGAACTGTCTTCAAATGGCTGCAGAAATAAACTCACGCCCAAATCAATTTCTTCTATTTGAATAAGGCACAAATGCATAATGTAGACTTGCTAAAGCTTCTTGTCTGAAACGTCAAGGAGTTGCGTGTACGATTGAATGTGGAGTTTGTGGAAAAATCTGCACTAAAAACATCAGGCCTTAGTGTATGATGAATTGTGCACAAAATGATATATATCACTGCAAATGCATCAGAATGATGCCTGAACAATATGAGGCATAAGACTACAGCAGAAACAATACATTGAAATAGTTATGTCATAGTTGTCCAGGTCAAGATATGGGAATCAGTCAATAAGAAACGTCTATAGCATGGGGCAAGATAAAAGACATAGAGATAATCAAAGGTCTAAATTGGACATGTGGAAAAACTGTAAGATAGAAAAAAATTATACGCAAATCCCAAGAAGAAAATCTGGAAAAACACTAATTGCCAAGGTTTCTCATCTTATATCAACTGCAGCAAATGGTGGGAGCCAATAGCAATCCATATGTTACAAGTAGTTCTTCTACTAGTACTCCAAAAGCCATCACTTAAATCAAAAAACAGAAAACATGTCAAATACTTATACAAGAGAATGGAATGGTGGAAATATAGAAAACTGCAAGAACTCATCTGAGAGTGTGAAGCTATTCAAACAAAAGACTCAACAAATCAGTCAAAAAAACAATCAGACTGGAAAGCTTTATGTAGACTACTGCAACAAGGACAAGTGAAAAAGGCCCTTAAATTCGTGGATACCGCCAATGATATGACGAATCATTGGTAAAACAATCACAGGATTGTTGAAGGAAGATATCATTCACTCATGCAGCTAGAATACTACAGACATGTGCTGGACTGGAATCAGGCATAGAAGCAGCAATACATTCTGTAGACAAGTTTCCAAGATGAAAACAATGAAAGCCTGCTCTTAGTCGATGCAGAAATTGCATTCAACAAACTTAACAGAAAAGTCAGTCTAGAGAACATCAAAAGACTGTATCTGCCATATACACACTTACTTATACGACAGCTACAACACTCCTGCCACACTGTATTTGGAAAACGGGGCCCACATGCTGTCACAGGGGATAATGCAAGCAACGACAATATGCTATTTCCACATACACACATTAAGCACTGAAACTGTAAATGGTGATGCAAAACAGGTGCATGGTTTGTGGATGATAGCTCTGCAGTCGGACCTCTGGAAGGTGTTAAAATGGTGGGATTGCCTACAGCCCAAGGGACCAGCCTATGGGTACTACCCAAAGCCCACAAAAACCATCCTCATAGTGAAAAATAAAACTTCGTGCAAAGCTGTAACAAAAAAATTTTTTAAACATAGGCATCACAATCACTGACTAAGGTGAACACCACCTTGGAGCAGTAAGTAGGGCAGAATCATTTAGGGAACAGTTTATCTAAAACAAGGGTTCCCAACTTGGAGTACATGTACCTACAGACGTACATTTGCCCATTTGAAGAGGTACATTTAAGGTTAGCAATACAAGATAAAAGTATATTTATATATTATTTATATCCAAATTTTTATACATATATCAATTATATATATATACCTAATATTGTTTTCAAAAAGTCATTACGCTTATTGTTAAATACATTTATAATTATGACAAAATACTTTGTCATAAGAAATTTTAGGGGTACATGTTCATCTGTCAAAATTCTAAAGGGATGCATACATATCTGTTGAAATGCTGTAAGGGTACATGCTCATCTGTCGGAATGATGAAGGGGTGCATGGTAAAAGAAAGGTTGGGAACACCTGATATAAAACAAGGTTGAGGGTTGGGTAAAAGATTTTCAGCTGCTCTCCAAATACACACGGGATGATTCTCAAGCAGCATATTCAGTGTTCATCAAAGCAGGGACATTTCCCAAGGGTCTTTTTGGCTCTCATGACAGCAACAGAAGTAGAAACTGACTTTGACACCGATGCCATTTGAAAAATTGGCACCAGTGTCACACCTTTTCAAAATTGGCACTGGTGTCAAGCAACCCCATCAACAACCAAATCCCACCCAGCCAAAGACATGAAAAGACTGATAAGCCCGAAACTATCCGACTTCAATCTCAAAGGCGTCCTTCAAACTTTGTCTGGCAACAGCTAATTTATCAACCCCAAAGAAGAAAAATCTCTCAACACCCTTCAACAAATAACACTCCCAAGCCCCAGATGACCTCAATCTACCTCCACCCCAAGATACTAACATCCACCAATTTGCTTCAGTACAACCCATATACATGCTGCAATCTCTTCCTTCCCTCATGGTTCAGGGGAGGTCTAGACGGCTTACGGCCACATTTGAAAGACTGGATCTCCATCGCTGCAGGTAATGCCAGCACTTCTCTCCTCGCTAGCCTAACGGAGCTAGTCAACTACCTTGCGAAGGGCCATTTACCAACTGACCTCAGGCTTCAGTCTATGGTGCTCAACTCCATGGGCTATGTAAAAGCAACGGAGACCTCAGACACACTGCTGTAGGATGCACCTATCGACGTCTGGTCACCAAAGTCTGCCTGAGACCTTTCATCCCAAGGCTCGGCGAGCTCCTCCTGCCCTCCCAAGTAAGGGTAGGCACTCCCCAAGGGTGTTAAACTGCAGTCTATGCCACCCGTTACTTCATGGACCAATCACAGTGAAAAAGGTCTCCTTAAACTTGATGTTAAAAATATAGCATACGCCAAGACACTGTTCTTCAAGAAGCTCAAAAACACCTCCCAGGAATCTACCCCTTCATGACATATGGGAACCTGTTATTTTTCAAAAACAACACTCTTTCACAGAAACTTCAGTCTCCATTCGGCCACTGGTGTGCAACAAGGTGACCCCCTTGGCCCAGCCCTCTTCGCCCTTGCCATCCATGAATTGACATCCAAGATGATAGATCAAAGCTGACCTAAACATTTGGTACCTTGGTGATGGATGTATTGGTGGAGACCCACAGTCTGTGGTCACCAATGCTACTATGATTAGAAATGGTCTATCTTCAATTGGCCTGGATATAAATAATTCGAAAAAAGCTGTGAGCTACTCTTTATCAACCACACAGACACCAACAAGCCCCAAACAAGCAAGCTCTTTCAAGACCAATTACCATCCCTCTCCATACCTGACCCCATTCATTGGCAGTTACTAGGATCCCACTGCATCAGAAATCTGCCCCACTACACTTAAAGGCAAAAACCAAAGTGCTTGACAGCATTATTGAAAACCTTGAGCTAATTGAACCGCATCAAGCATTTTTCATCTTAAAAAACTGCCTCTCAATCCCTAAACTCACATATTTGTTACGAAGTTCCCCATGCTTCAAGTGCAGAGGAACTTGAGGCATTCAATACCACAATAAAAATCAACACAGATAATAAGCAATGTGACTTTTGGAAAAGACAGTTTCCAAGCATTTCTACCAATCCCACATGGAAGCCTTGGCCTCTGTTCTGCCACAGACCTGTCTCTGCAATGTTTCCTATCGTCGTCCTTTGCCTGCCAGGGCCTTATCAACAGGTTGCTTTCCTCTCTCACATTGCCTCATGGGGAAGTAACCAGTGCAACTGACGCCTGGTCTGCACTTCATGATCCATCCCCACAACAAAAGGAAACACAATCGGCTTGGGATGACCTTGCTTGCAAAGATTCACTCCCTGTCCTGCTTAATACCCGGAGCCCTTGGAACCACTGCCGGCTACTCACTGCACAGTAAAGCCACACTGCTGCCTGGTCACAAGCCTTCCCAATTGCCAGCGTCGGAAACCTGCTGAGCCCTGATGAGCTCCGAATCGCAATTGCCCTCTGAACTGGTGCCAAATTTTTGAAAGCACGGAATGCCGCTATGGCAAGAGAAGATTGTTGATAGGCTGGGGCTTCATGACCTCTCCTGCATTAAGAATGCGGGCCGCTTCCCCAGACATTCGACCATCAACTCCATCCTTAATCACTGACCCGCATTGGTCTCCCCTTTGTCTTGGAGCCCATTGGCTTGACAAGGGATAGAAGGTCTGATGGTTTGACTCTGAACCCTTGGTACAAGCATAGGAGCCTTATATGGGATGCGACAGTTGTGGATACCTCTGCTGAAAGCCACTACATAGGGGGCAGCTATACTGGCAGTGCAGCAACTGACGCTGAGACCAACAAATGCTGGAAATACAATGACCTCCTTGACAATTATTACTTTCAACCAGTGGCAGTTACAATCAAAACCACTGGTGGTGTGTATGGCAAGTCTACTGCCCCTTTCTTGAGCAGTCTTGCAAAGAAACTCGTTGACATATCGTGCAACCCCAGGGAGTGACACTGGCTCCACTATCGCCTGTCTCCGACCGTGGTCAGAGGGAACATTGCCAATATATTGACCTGTGTGTAAGTTTGATCTGATTTTGGCCATCTTCAGTGCATTAACCAGTGTTCCTGCCCGTCACTTACCTACCTTCAATGAATAGCTATTGCCTTCTGAATGTTTGTGTTTTCTGTGAGCTTTATTGTCTTCAGTATATTTTTTTAAATGTTTTCTGTAAGGCCTCTGTGCAGTATTGTTTTGCTCCCCTTTTAAGCTATCCTGACTATCCTTATTTTGTTTGTTTTTCATGTAAAAATATATATATATATTTAGTGTCATAATACAATTGCTTAGTTCTGCCATTTAAATGTCTTGGTTCAGCTATTTAATACTTTCTTCAAATAAAACTCTTAAAAAGTTACTACCTTGTGTTTGCCTAATCAGGCTTTTTTTAAGGGACGCAAATGACGCATTCAGAGATCAGAGTGAAAAGGGGACGATGGAATAAAAAACTTTGAGAAACACTGTTCTAAATCAACGCCCTATGCTGGAGGTACAAACATTTGAGTTGCCTTCTAAATCAACCCCTACACCGGTGGTACATCCCTACGCTGGAGGTACAACACCACGGTGGTAGTACCGACGCCGCTGACCCTTACTTTTATTCTAGTTTGCTAATGTTTAGGCTATGAATGCTGTGCTCACAAAGCGTACGTTTATACACTGTTTGAAACATTTTTAAACCAACCATTATGGGAGCTTCATGATTGAATATGTGAAGAAAATAAACGAAAAATAAATGCATTATTGTCAAAAAAGTGTTCATTTTAAAAAATGGGATAACACTAATTGGAGGGCCGGCGGGCCGGGCGGGCTGGAGTGCCGTGTTTCCAAATGAAAAACAGACGGCCGGGTCGGTGGACTGCACAAAAAGGCGGTCCGGCAGGCTTTTCCACAGCTCGCCGGCCCGCCTTTGTGTGCAACTCACTGGCCCGCCCTGTTGTGCAGCCTGCCGGCCCGGCCTTCTGTGCAGCTCGCCAGCCCTCGGAAAATTCATGTTATTCATTTGGAAACACGGCCCTCCAGCCCGCCGGCCCTCCGTTTAGTGTTATCCTAAAAAATGTTGTTCAAGAATCCCGTACCATTAAATATGCGCTTACGAATGCAACTGAGATTTGTCACTTTTGACAAAATGGTCGGTAATCGGTATTTTTTTACAAAACGCATCTGACAACCCTAAATCACAACAAACCCATAATCAAACCTGTACCCGTAACAACTCCTAAATTCTGGCCCATAAAATGACGCCATCTATACAAACACTACTGGCACTATTTTGCCTTCTATCAATCTATGTACACAAGGTAGTGTATCATTTACAAAGTCTGCCTGGATGAAGATAATACAATACATGCAGCACGACAAAGAACTTTTCCATCAACACTTACTATTAATTTCTGCTACACAGTACGGAGTCTTCATGAAATAAGCATATACATGTTTCTGTGCTGTAACCAAACAAATTACTATAGCATTTAAAGGCACGAAAAAGTTTATGAGTGGCTCCACTCTCCCTCCATCAAAAGAAAAAGCCGAACATAGTGGCTCCATTTGGTTACGTATACATATGAAGCTGATCAGAATAAATTAGAACCGCTTAATTCTGTTAGAAAAGTCAAGCTGAGGTAGTACCCTTTTAAGCTAGGCACTACCTCACTGGTGGTACCATTTTTATGTGGCAGTTCCCTTCATAAGAAGAAGAACAGCACACGTTTAGGACAACTCTGCGAGAGCACTGGTGAATTTAGCCGGAGTGCCCAAGGCACGCCCAAGTTAACAATTAAGAAACTCAGAACCGCCCGTTTTCGTTCGACTTCACGCTCAGTTTTGTTATCAGACGAAAGTGTATTCAGTCATGGTTTTATTAATACAACGTTAAGCACTGCGACATTTATCTTTTATTACAGACAACAAGAGTTTACTATAGCATGTTGTATTGACATACACATAGAGATTTGTTACCAGTAACAGGGGTTACCACAAGTTTCAGTCTTTCATGGAGGAGAGAGAAGCCCAAATTGTCAGCAGCATCATAGCCACTAAACCGAAAATCTCTTTTGTATGAGGTAGTCCATTGGTATGCCCACTCGGACTAAGCCAGCTTGGTATGCCCATTGCTGGATATTCGGCCTATTCCAGTTTGGTATGCCCACTACTGGTTTAAGTGTTAAGCTGGAATACCCACTGCTCAACTGACTGAACCTAGCAAGGACACAGGTATATATAAATTTTCTCGCATATTTTCATTGGTCGAAAATAGGACGTCATACGAAGTTACGTTTCGTCGGCGTCCGTAATAGGGATCTCGGTATTCGCGTCTAGCTGTTCGCCGGAATTCGAGGGCGTTTTTCCCGCGGCTCGTAATTACCGTGTTTTACTCGTGGGAATATTGTGTACTAGCTTTTATCCGTTCCAATTGGAAATGTTACTTATTGTTTTATGTCGGATGTTGGTGTAAGTGGTTTCTACACTATTTTGGCTTACTCTCTTCCTAGGTGTGACTTGCGATTACATGTGGAGTGTAAATATACAATAGTTCAAATAAATACACAATACAATGTTCTTGTAAACCAAGTGTTTGCAAATCCAGTGTCCGTCTTCGTTCTTCATGAGTTCAGATCGTTAGATAACATAACTGTATGCATTTTAATTCTTTCTTTTTGCCTTTGTTATTTAATGAGGTTATCGACGAGCTTCTAAGTGGCTTTTTGAACTTGCTTTTGAAGTCTTTCTTTATTTGTATTTCAGAGTCACAAGACGTTTCATGTTGAGGAGCCAAGACGAACTCAACAATAACTAGTGCCAATAAAACTTTTCATTATTGTCACTGCTTCTGGAATTGCAGTCATAATCATAACATGCTTTATCATATTGTCTCTTTTCAATCCATGATATTCAAAATTACTTTCACCAGTTCTGCACTCATTCTGTCGTTCAGTTTTAATTGGTGCCTTTGAAAAGGCGGAGCTCTGTAAATAGTGGAGCTTGGTTGTGGAGGTTTGATGACGCAACCGGAGTCGCTAAAACCGATATTTTGCGTTGAGAAATGAAAACTAAACGGTATTAAAAATAATTGTACTGCAAAAGGTGATATTACACTACACTAAGTAAAAAAGTATATTTTGAAGTTTGATAATTTTTGGTTATCTGAGTTTCACAAAGGTTTGGGGACAAAAAATAGATTTCAACAGTTGTGAATGTATAAAATTTTTAAACATAGCAAACTTCCATGCATTCCATGTTTGGGGAAAACACAATTTAAGTTGCAATGATACAACATTTTTCATTGACTTTTTTTCCTTTCACTCCTTTTGCAAAGCAATTTTTATCCATTCCTGTTACGTCATCAAACCTCCGCTATTTACAGAGCTCCGCATTTTACAGGGCACCGTTTTAATTTTACATTTATCTGGCCAAAGACTCATCCCATTTCTGCATTTGAGTGTGGTATAAGCTGCCAGAGATGAGCGGACTGAAATTTTTCAGTCCGAGTCCAGTCCTGATCCGATGAAATTAAATTCCATCCAGTCCTGATCCTCCAAATTTTTGAAAATCTTCAGTCTGATCCAGTCCTGATCCGCCAATGAAAAATCATGTGTTTTTATTTTGCCTTCTGAGGCAAAATAACTACTGGAACTATTTTGCCTTCAGCCAAATACGATTGGTTGAAGGCAAAATAGTTCTTGCAGTCCAGAACTCATAGCATTCTTTTTATGAATGGTTTTATAGGTCATGTAACAAGGACCTTATGTTAATCTAAGTGTATCGTCCTTGTCACTTGACCAATCCAAGCAATCAGATTCTCCTAATGGCAAAATAACTCCAACAGTGCTTTTCCCTCTGATGCCTAATAGACACTTCCTTGTTAAATTTTGGAAATGCCAAAAAGCTGTGTCTATTTTGCCTCATGAGGCAAAAGCACTGCAAGAACTATTTTACCTTCAACCAATCGCTATTCAACCTACGGCTGGCTGTCTGAGCAGACAGAATCAAAACCACAAGGTTTCATATTTGGTTGGTACACGAGTATAATTTTCATGCATTTTGTTTCACTGAAAACGCACTTACAAAGTATGAAGGACAAAAAGAAAGAAAACTCACGATATTTGTCAACATGTCTTCTGCCAACAGCGTGTATAATTTTCATCACAATTATTAACTTTTTCTCAGCTTTTCGTACATTTTGACATGATGAGCTCAATAATAACATAGGATAAAGTTTTCCAAAAGTCATAGCATTCTTTTTATGAATGGTTTCATAATATGTGTATTATGAATGAGCTCTGATTCATATCACGCTGATATAAAAAAAATGAGTAAATAGTCTTCCATAATACTGGGGTTAAATAAATGATTTGTATTCTGGATATTGTGATTGAATCAGTTTCTTCACGCCAACTTGAGTCTTTTAGGTATAAATTGTCATTTCTAGCAAGAAGGATCTTGAAACATTGCAGTATTTAAAGAGTCTTCGGTCTCAAGGTAATTGCCTTGAGCACCATCAAACACGTCCTCCAGGATGCTGCAATTCCAAAGATGGGCGTATTTTAAATCAGGTGGTGCTAATCGTTTAAACACTACAAAAGTTCGAAATGGTGTTATTCTGCTCTTCTGAGGAAACCACATAATTCGAAACGAAGTACAGGGTGACCCAAAAAGATGTGTACCCATGAAAATTTCAATTGTGACTTTGATTAAAAAGCTATTTATTTCAAATTACAACCACACATTATTCAGTTTATGGAAGACCATTCACCAGAGTTTCAACTA
>Ga0210059_1009292_pt1 | contig 15380 bp, 13 predicted proteins | sample Ectturendosymbi2_FD_188042 | JGI IMG/M metagenome (GOLD analysis project Ga0210059, IMG submission 188042) | Ecteinascidia turbinata endosymbiont from Florida, USA - Sample 2 (SPAdes) (version 2) | ecosystem: Host-associated > Tunicates > Ascidians > Unclassified | place: Key West, Florida... | reverse complement strand
GCTTGTACAGGTCCGATAATTGCAGAGCGTCGTTTCCCTCGGGCGCCTGACCAGCCTTGTGCTTTCTTAGAGTAATTGCACTGTTCTTTTCCATACTTGTTGTACTTTTAATCTATTTGAATCACTTACAGTTAATATCCGTATGCACAAGACTAAAAATACAACTCCGTGAGTATCAGAGGCAAATCCAACAAAATTTAACAAAACCTCAAAGATACCGTTTCCCAAGTTCCTGAACAGCAGCTGTCTAAAAACACGTCCGTGCAGCTCGACGGTCAAACGGAGCGGGCTGAATAGCCCGCTCCGTTTGCAATTGTTGTAGGTAATAGAAAGACTACAATCGAGTTGTTGCGCGAAACTTGTGAGGTATCAGGTAAGCGGAGGATCGTTGTGTGCTCGTTTCAAACCCTCTGCGAGTGACAGCTCAACCACGGCTCGTAATTTAGGCTGATGCCGCAACAAAGTTTATCAATTTGCGCTAATGAAAGAACATGTTGATCGCGGTGCACTGTTTTGACCGACCTCAGGTTTGTTCCTTCGGTAACAATGTTTTCATAACTGAACGATAGGCTTGATTCTGATTTTGCAAACTTTTGTTAATATTTGCATTTCATTACGACATCTCTAAATAATCGCCGTCAATTAAATGACAACGATTAAGTCTCAATTAGTTTTGTTAAGCTTGTTCATAAAATTTATTTGCAAACTACTTGCCTAGTAAATTATTTAATAATTTTATAATTAATTTGCCACCAAAGTGAATCGCAATTTGCAAACGCTGTGTTACAACGCATTAAACCTAATGTAGCCCCCTGTACTGACATTAAGCCATAGAAAACTTTCTGGTGACGGTTATGATTACATTGCGTGTGACAAGAAAAACTATTTTGGACAGAATGACTTTGCTTAAGTAGGTGAAACAGTATTGTGAAACATATTAACTTGTTTGTGATCGGAATTGTTGTAAATCGTTTGGTCGTTTCGAACATAGGTACCGCAGTGTGCCTGAAAATTGCAAAAATAAATCTTGAAAATGTAATTTTTTCATGTGCCCACTTAATTTACTTCTGTTGCACATGAAACCACAAGCTTCGACCTGAGTACCATTTTGATATTCAACCGACCGCCAATAAGGGCTTCTGGTGGAATTCCTGCATTTTGGTCTGCGTTTTTGGTGTCTGTAGTATGCGTACCTCCCACATTTTTCTTTGGGAAATTGTCTTTCTTTTCGACAAGATGAAAATATTTCAAAATACAACAATTTCGTTTTTTCGGGTCAGTTGAGCTTGAGAATAATTGCTGAGTTGTTGAAAAACCCGCCTGTGCTCCTAAAACGTTTCAGCAAACCTTTGTGGTATTGGGAAAATATTTGGCTAATTTGGCCAATGTTGACAATGGTGAAAGTTTTTCTACGGTACCTGAGCAGGAATATACTGATCGGATTTTTATGTAACTTTCCGTTGCAGTACAATTGTACAAACACAAACATGCAAGAAATGATAACTACAATGATAAAGTGCACAATTTGCTTCAAAAAAGTAAACCTTAAAGATAAATATTGCTTTTAAACCATATAACGCAGTACCATTAAATAGATACATTACTTCTTAAAGTCGCGCAGAGCCATTCTTGCTTTTATAGTTACTAATCAAGAACAACAACTAGAGGTAAAATCTGATGAATAAACATGAAACGCGACACCACGAAAGTTTTTGTGTCATACTCTATCCACCTTCTAATCTCACGACATTTCAAATGTTAAGATAAGCTGGTGCTAAAAAAACGACATGTTTATCTGTAAATAATTGAAATGCAATATCAACTTTTTGCTTGATCTTAAGCAAATACATGTCACAAAGCTAAAACTTCGCTGTATCATTTTTATCCTTGTAATATATGCATAAGTTTCAAGCTTTATTACAAAACCTTTTGTAACATCGCGAAATCCCCTTCAAGGGCTCATTACCTGTCTCATGGCACGTAAATTAATTTGACGTGTTCTGCGTTCCGTAACGGCCACTTCAGGTTTCAGTTGTTGTGCCATTAAATTTTTGGCGAACCTGGCCCAGTGCGAACAGCTTTAAACCCTACACTGGGCTCCTGTGTTTGAACTCGCTTTACGCATGCGCTGTCAGCGTGTGCTTGAATAAACTAAAGGTTGTATACAGCGAGAGTGTATTCAGGTAGTCGAAGGCGGCGCGTTTAAAGGGTCAGGCCGAATTTTCGTTGCAGCGTGAAGACGCTACAAAAGTTTAAAGCTGTTCTCGTGAGGAACAAAGTTTGAAGCTGTTCCGTAGCGAAGAAAGTTTGAAGCTGTTGCTCAACAAGGTTTAAGCGAACAAAGATTGCAGCGGATAGCTCCTACGTGTTTCTGGCGCAATGTCAAGCGAGAATCTGAAGGATGACGAGAATCGAACGACCCAGCCTCCGCTTCCCATCAGGTGACCCTAATGAAGATATCCAGAATCAAGATAAAGTCTCGTCGAGAGAGATAGTGAAGGATTGGTTGCTTACAACCCCTTGCAATGTTATGGATGCTTCCCTTAGACGAGTGGGGGTACAATTAGTGCAGATCTAGGTGTTGAGAGGGTTTCGTCAGCGTCATCTCAATCTCGTAGCATCACCTCTCGCAGTAGCCGGTCCAGTTCCAAACGAAGCTCGGCAACAGTAAAAGCAGCGCTTGCAAAACTCCGTTTGGAGCAAGCTGAAGAAAGGTTTAAGCGAGATGAGGAACTTTGCAATGAAGCAGAGTTGCAAGAACCTAAGAAAATAGAAGAAAGCTTTCGGAAGGAACGTAAAGAGCGTACGGAGAGGCGTCGACGTCAAGCTGAAGAGTTTGAAGAAAAGCGCCGCAGACACGCAGAAGATCTCGAGAAACATCGCCGTTTAATCGAGAAACGCCGATCTGAAGCGAAGAGAGAAAGAGAGCTTGAATTTCTTCGCTTGAGACATCGGCATGAAGCAGCCGAGCTCAAACGAAGTATTTTAGACCAACTTTCCGAGGGTAAGTCGAATATAACCATTAACCACACCTTTCCCAAACAGGAAGGTGTGTCAACGCAATTTTATCGCTCCGTCAACGTGGCCGGACAACAAACTGCTCCCCAGCGACCAACATACGTATGCAACGAAGAAACTGTTCGAGGCAACCAGCAGGGTAAGGAAGGTGACAATATGGGTGAGTGCAGTAAAGGTCTGCGTTATCGGACCTGTACGTTTTCGCAAAGGTATCCCAAGCAGAATCCAACTTCTCATCTTGTACAACAAGGTTCCGAACCTCGACGCTCGGAAGACGCTCGAGTAGAACCGACACTAATAAGTAATGCAGCGATGGATCTTCCTACTTTGGTAAGACACTTAACTAGACCTAGGCCCCAAACGATTTTCTTCGATGGAGATCCAATGGAATACTGGAAGTTCGTGCGCAATTTCCAGGCACTAGTCGATGACAAGATCGACCACAGCAGCACTAAATTATCTTATTTGTTACAGCACTGCCAAGGTAAAGCCCGACGGCTAATCGAAACTTGCTCCAGAAAACGTCCCGACGAAGGCTACGGCGAAGCACGGTGACTACTGAAGGCAAATGTTGGACGGCCGTATATGATCGCTCATGCCTGTGTGAAGAAAGCCACCGAAGGTTCGCAAGTGCACCATAACGACGCGGACGGTCTTCATGAGTTTGCGCTGTGTTGATTGACACTTTCCGAAATTGACGAGTGCGCCGAGATGGATAACACTCCCACTTTAGTGAAGGTTTCTAAGCGCTTCTCACCGAAGCTCCTAGAACACTGGAAACGTCGCGTAGCGCAAACTACGAAGGAAACCCAACGAACCACACGTTTCAATGATCTGGTGGAGTTTGTCGAGGCTGAGGACAACATTGCAAATTCTCCACTCAACAAAGTGATAGATGAGCAGCGTGGCAGTGGTAAGTCCTTTATTAAGGGTGGTTATTGTAAGGCACCAAGTCACGCTGTTATAAAGGTTGAAGCAACTCAATCTTCCAAGCCACAAACGAGTAAGTAATGGTGTTGCTCCAGCCCGCAAGCCCTGGAAGATTGTAGAACTTTTCGATCGTGGGTATGGAAGGACAGACTTAAGCTTTCGCGTACATTTGGCTGTGTGACAATTGCTTAAGACGTGGGCATATGGCTTATCAATGTCCGCGCCCAGCTGCTTGTAAAGAAGCTAAGTGTTCAGGAAAACACCATTCCTGCTTCACCCGCCAGCAAAGAGCGGATCTCAGTCATCCACAAGCGCACAAGAGTCAACTGAATCTCGCAAGAAGCCTGATAGAGAAGTTGTGGACACCTCCAGCGGACTGTGCAGTGCCACACACACCCGTCAAGGCGTATCGATGTGGTTCTTGCCGCTTAAGGTTCGAACGAACGGAAAGGAAATTGTGGCAAACAAATTTTTTGACTCCGGGTGGTAAGTTACTCTTTGCTCGCGTAGCTTGGTGGAGCGTCTGGAGGTATATGGACCAGAAACAACACTCACGCTTAACACCATCAACGCTGACGGTAAAAGTAAACCTTCAAGGCAGGTAAGCCTTACTGTTTTGTCATTGGATGGTTCTGCATCAATAGAACTGCCCGAAGTGTATGCCATTGATAAAATAGCTATGCGAACGGTTTATGGGCCTCGTGACCAATTACACCGATATGATCATTTGCAAAATTTGAATCTTCCCAGTGTAGACGAAGAAGTTTCCCTTCTTGTTGGAGCGAACGCGCCAGAAGTGTTTTGCATCGAAGACATCCGCAAAGGAAAAGAGAAGCAGCCTATTGCAGTGAAGCTGCCATTCCGATGGTCCGTGTTTGAGCCCACTATAAGGAACGCACGAAATTCTTTGCAGGTGAACCTTCTGCAAACCGACTCGCTGCAACAACAGTTGGAAGACATGTGGAAGACGGACTTCAGAGATGCCAATCTCCAAGATGGTCCGCAAATGTCCAAGGAAGACAGGTATGCCCTTGAGTTAATGGAAAGTTGTGTGAAGTTCAACAACAGTCAATACGAGTTGCCGTTGCTGTCCGTGTTTACCACAGAACCGTAAGTTGGCTCTACGTCGTTTAACTTCGTTGAAGAGGCGTTTACAACGCGATGATGCTTTTCGCGAAGGTTATGTCAACGCTGTTCAGAGCTACGTTGAAAAGGGCTATTGCAGGCGAATTCTTACACATGAAGTTTCCACAAATACTACGTGGTACATGCCACATCATGCAGTGATCAACGAACGTAAGCCAGGAAAGGTCAAAGTTGTGTTCGACTGCACCGCGAAATGGTAAGGTGTATCCCTCATTGACGTGCTGCTACATGGTCCTGACCTTGCGAACTCACTTGTTGGCGTGCTAACGAGGTTTGGGATGCAGCCCTGTTGCAGTGGTAGCGGACGTACAAGAGATGTTTCATCAAGTGCGCGTGCAGCAAAGTGACTGCGATGTTCTACGGTTTGTATGGTGGCCAAATGGTGACCTCACGAAAGATCCCGTTGACTAACGAATGGTAGTGCATTTTTTTGGTTCTACTTGTTCACCCAGTATCGCTAACTTCTGTCTTGAAAGGGTTGCGAAGGACCACGGTGGTGAATTTGATCCAGAGGCAGGATCCATTGTGCTCAACAACTTCTACGTAGACGATTGTCTGGTTTCGTTTCGCGATGATGAAACAGCGATGAAGATGGTGTCACAGATAAGTTCTGTGCTTGTAAAGTGTGGCTTCAAACTGACGAAATGGCTTAGCAACAGCCAAATTGTCTCGGGAACTATTCCTGAAGCCGAGAGGTCACGGTCCGTCGAGTTAGAATTGAATTCCAGTTAAGATCTGTGTGAGCGTGTACTTGGCGTGCACTGGAACGTGAACAGGGATGCTTTTGTATGTGGCGCCGTTTGTAAAAATATTATATCTGACCGATTTAGCACAAAAAGTGCTATCTCTGCATGCAGAGATGTTATCTAGAGATAGCTATCTCTGCATGCAGAGATGTTATCTCTGGCAGAGATAGCTTTCTCTGCATGCAGAGATGTCATCTCTGGCAGAGATAGCTATCTCTGCATGTAGAGATGTTATCTATGGCAGAGATAGCTATCTCTGCATGTAGAGATGTTATCTCTGGCAGAGATAGCTATCTCTGCATGTAGAGATGTTATCTCTGCCAGAGATAGCTATCTCTGCATGCAGAGATGTTATCTCTGGCAGAGATAGCTATCTCTGCATGCAGAGATAGCGCTGAAGTGTGTCGAAGGAAAGCATGGTATCCTGTTTGAAGAAAAACCTGGTGTTCTGTTTCAGTAATCTAGACAAAATCTCCGCTGTTGCAAGGCATGATTTCCCTGGCTTCACATGAAGCCAGGTGGTTTCAGGTCTAAATTATTTTTGTTTTCATTATAACATTCGTTTGTGTAGATGAAAGACTATAAAATACTTGGGATGGTTGTCTCAGTGCTAGTGACATTTTATGCTGAAATTTTGAAAAGATGTTGTCGTCAATTGTTAAGTCCGACTATTCCAACTGTTCCCACCAGGCGCAGCTCACAACCTCTGAGCACCTTCAGGTGCAAAAAGAGAATGCTCTCACAGAAAGAGCGCGCTGAAAGGGAAGTGCTCGCTTGGAGACGAGCACTGTATTCTAAAGACAAAAATCTGTCATAGAAAAAGCGCTTGGAAAGGAACTGCTCAGTTTGGCCTTCTTTTTCTCTTTACAAACAGTGCTCATCTCCAAGCGAGCACTTCCCTTTCAGCGCGCTCTTTGTGTGAGAGCATTCCCTTTTTCCATCTGAAAGCGCTCAGAGATGGTGAGCTGCGCCTGGTGAGAACAGTTGGAATAGTCGGACTTAACAATTGACGAGAACCTCTTTTCAAAATTTCAGCAAAAAATGTCACTAGCACTGAGACAACCATCCCAAGTATTTTGTAGTCTTTCGTCTACACAAACGAATGTTATAATGAAAACAGTATAATTTAGACTTGATACCACCTGGCTTTATCTGAAGCCAGGGAAATCATGCCTTGCAGCAGCCGAGATTTTGTCTAGATTACTGAAACAGAACACCAAGTTTTTCTTCAGACAGGATACCATGCTTTCCTTCGACACGCTTCATCTCTGCATGCAGAGATAGCTATCTCTGGCAGAGATAACATCTCTGCATGCAGAGATAGCTATCTCTGCCAGAGATAACATCTCTGCATGCAGAGATAGCACTTTTTGTGCTAAATCTGACAGATATAATATTTTTACAAACGACGCCCCATACTTTTGGATTTAAAACTAGTGCCAAGCAGAACGGCAGTGTCACGAAAAGGACCGTATTGTCAACTATATGCTCCTTGTAGGACCCTTTAGAGGTTTTTCTGCCCCTGTGATGATAACCTCAAAAGTGTTTATGCAAGAGCTTTGCACACTTGGGGCATCTTGGGATCAACCTCTATGCGAAAATGAAAAAACGGAGTGGAAAAATTGGGTGCATGTGTTCGAACGACTGCATGACGTTCGAGTCCCCTGATGCGTGAAACTTTCGCAGAACTTCAAAGCCTGCCGATGTCAGCTGCACCATTTCTGCGACGCCTCTGCAAAGGCGTATGCAGCGGTAAGTTACTTGCGCATGGAGACTGATTGTGGACAGATCTATTGCGTCTTTCTCATCGGCAAAGCACGAGTAGCACCTTCAAAGGCTTGTACAATAGCAAAAATGGAACTAACTGCAGCGGTTCTGGCTGCTCAGCTTGATCAATTGACAAAACGTGAATTACCGCTAGATTTGTCCGAATCTGTATTTTTGGAGCGATTCGACGGCTGTACTTCAGAGTTTGCAGAACAGCCACAAGCGCTTTCTAGTTTTCGTTGCCAATCGTTTGTCAAAAACAGAAGACTGCTCTAAACCATCGCAATGGCGTTTCGTGAATTCTAAGGCTAAGCCGGCAGGTGAGGCCACAAGAGGGCTAAGCGCGAAGAAATTGGCACATTCGGTGGTTAACCGGTCCTCAGTTCCTTTGGCAGGTAGAAAAATATTGGCCTAAACCTCCCCTTCCGTTGAAAGAAAATCCTTTTGTGTGTTCGAAAATTGTTATCTAGCAGGTCGTGGCATCAGATGAAGCAACTGATCCACTAATTCAACGTTTCTCTAGTTTATACCGATTGAAGAAGGCAAGGGCTTGGTTGCTAAGGTACAAACTGTTTCTTTTGCGTAGGTTGAAACGACGGCTCGACACGCAATTCCCAAAGGGCGAATTGAATGTCACCGAATTGCAGTTTGCAGAACGAGAGTTAATTAAATACGTGCAACTATGTTCCTTTCCAGATGTCGTGGTCAGCATGCGTAAGTCAGATCCAGATCATGGCGGAAGAACTCGCAAACGCAAGCGGGTCGCTTTGGACAGACTTTCTCTATTTTTAGAACACGGTGTGATGCGTGTCGGTGGACGACTAGGCAAAGCCCCTATTTGTTTCGAGGCCAAGCATCCTGTCATCCTCCTAACTAACCACCGTTTTAACCAGCTGTGGTTATTGAACATCAACAGAGGGTGGGGCACCAGAGGATGGGTCAGACTTGGACTTCAATCAGAGAGAAATTTTGGATAATTAAGGGTGGTGCGGCAGTACGAAATATAATTGCCAAGCGTGTGTTTTGCAGGAAGCGTAATGCTGCACGAGGGGAGCAATTCATAGCCAAATTGCCTTCTGCACGATTGCAGGTGGATAAGCCGCCTTTTGCATCCGTTGGCATCGATTACTTCGTCCCATATTTCGTGAAACAAGGCCGAAGCATGGCAAAGCGATTTGGCTGCATTTTTACTTGCATGACTATCAGAGCGGTGCACATTGAGATTGCACATTCGTTGTCAACCGAGTTATTCTTTAAGGCTTTTCGTCGATTCGTTGGTCGAAGAGGTAATGTCGAGCAGGTGTATAGTGATAACGGTACCAATTTCGTGGGTGCCGAACGCATTCTAGAGGAAGAGTTGCAACGCTTTAACCAGCATTACATTCAGGATCAACTTCGTCAACGCAACATTGTGTGGCATTTCAATCCACAAACTGCAAGCCACATGCACGGTGCATAGGAAAAACTAATACGGTCGTCTCGCAAAGGCTTTGACAGCACTGCTCTCCGAGCAGACCTTGTCTGACGAAGGCCTCCTCACCTTAATTGTAGAAGTTGAAGCAATTCTCTCCCTAACTCCAGACCGCTGACACCGATAACTTTTGATCCGTCAAGTGACGGACCCTTAACCCCAAATCATTTACTTTTACAGAAGGGTTGTGCACAGTTGTCCCCGGAGTATTTTCGAAGGAAGACTGCTATGGACGACGTCGGTGGGCTCAGATACAATACGCAGCAGACCAATTCTGGCGAAGATGTCGACGTGAGTACTTGCCTACCATTCTACAGCGTCAGAAGTGGACTGGACGCCAAAGCAACTTCGAAGTCGGCGACATGGTGCTTCTGGTTGACGACAGTCAGCCAAGGAATCGTTGGTTGCTAGGTCGCATCAACGGTGTACTCCCTGATAGACATGGACTTGTACGTCAAGTGACGGTAAAAACGTCGACAGGTCAACTGCTTCGACCAATCTCCAAGTTGGCACTGGTGTACTGTGGCGAAAGGAGTTCGCAGTGACTGACTGTTGGTGGTTTTCGTGACTGTGAACAATAAGTTGCCAGTTGTTGTGTTTTCACTAAGTTACCACTGGCATTAACACGTTGTCATGTTTGATGTGCGTCGCAGTAATAAGGCGACAGTATAGTTTGCGTGCATTGGTAGAACATGTTTCCCTTCGTTTGTTTACGTTAATGATGTAACAATGCTGTGCGCTTAAGAATTGAATGCGCAATGTGAAGTGGTTATGAAATGCGCGATGTTATTGTGTATGTTATTAATGTCCTCATTCTTCAATTCGCCCATTGTGGCGGGGTGTGTAACATCGCGAAATCCCCTTCAAGGGCTCATCACCTGTCTCGTGGCACGTAGATTAATTTGACGTGTTCTGCGTTCCATAAGCGGCCACTTCAGGTTTCAGTTGTTGTGCCATTCCATTTTTGGCGAACCTGGTCCAGTGCGAACAGCTTTAAACCGCACGTTGGGCTCCTATGTTTGAACTCGCTTTACGTATGCGCTGTCAGCATGTGCTTGAATAAACTAAAGGTTGTATACAGCGAGAGTGTATTCAGGTAGTCGAAGGCGGCGCGTTTGAAGGGCCAGGCTGAATTTTCCTTGCAGCGTGAAGACGCTACACCTTTTATGAAATTATAGGCATGTACGATTAACCCGGTTCCATATCCATCATATCCCCCAAATCATAGGATTGGCAAACACGCAAGTAAGCTGTTGAAAATGGTGACCGTTCAAAACAGACCTGCTCATAACAGACCGCTCAAAATAGACCATTCAAAACAGACCACGTTCATAACAGACCACGTTCATAACAGACCAGATCATAACAGACCATGTTCATAAAAGATCATGTTCATAACAGACCAGTTCATTGAAGACCACGTTTATAACAGACAACATTTCAAAACAGACCACGTTCAAAACAGACCCATTCATAACAGACCCATTAATAACAGACCACGTTCATAACAGAACCATTAATAACATACCACGCTCATAACAGACCATGTTCATAACAGACCACTGGCGTATCTAAGGTATGGCAGGCATGGCACGTGCCATGGGCGCCACTTGAAGGGCCGCAAAAATTGCTTGGAAATTAATTGAAATTTATATTTACACTGTCTTGAACCCCTATTTTTGCCCAATACAACCGTAAACTGCATCATGACCGCGCGCCCATATCTACACTATTGTAATAAGTCGGGCGTATTTTGTCAACAGCACCAAGCATCATAGGTGAAGGAGCAGGCAAATTTTTGGGGGTGCAAAGGATTTTTGCCCGAATTTCCTTAAAATTGCCGAAAAGCTTTTGTGCGACTTTTGCCTACAAATTTTATTCTACAAAGATCGTGAAGACCTTTTTTGGTATAATCTCCAAGAAAAGGCCTTAACGTGTTTTTCTGCAAACATTGGGCGCGATTTTTTGAAATGAAACAACATTGGTCGCCTTTTCTGCCCGATTTTCGGAGAATTTGCCCATATTTTCAGGGATTTTACCAGGATTTTCAACAAATCAAAACTTTTGGGGTTGAGCTTGCACCCAGCTTCCTACATCACTGCCAAGCATTATGACAAATCTGTGGTATTGTGACAAAACACGACGGTCAGACATTGTGACAGAACAAGAACGCTCTAATGCCTCACCTACGAGACATCGTCCTTCTCACGCTATAAGAAAGTCGAAGTCACTCCATACTGTTGTATTTCAGGCAAGAAGATATTATAGTCAGAATCTGGTTCGGACGACTTTAAGCCCGAGACTGTGAGAATCTGATTGTGATGCAAATAACTGCTGTTGAGGTCATGTAAAGATTTACAAATTACTTAAACTGCTGCAGACTGCGGCCCACTCCGACTTTACGAAACTTCTTCGATGGCCACTAGTATCCGTTAAATAGGCTGCACCCAATGCCCCAGTCCAGAGACTGAGGTACAGAACATTAGTTAATTCTCGAAAAATCAGCGCTTACTATAGTACTGTTACCATAGCAGTTGAGCAAAAATGTTAACTCATCAAAGAAGTGATTTGTTACTCGTGTTAACAGTTAGCTTTTCCTGTCCAAATTTGACATTCTGTTCGATATCCAAGGCCTTTGCTTGGTCCTGACTGTGAAAAACTAAAATCTATGTGTGACAATTTAGGAGCTGTGTAAAGTTCATATTTTGATGGCAAGCGATTATACGAGATATTCTAGACTGCCAAATGCCACTTTCAAGTCGTGCAACTTAAAATTATCGCCTCCTAGAAAACCTTCCGGCGTTCTTCGAATTGCAATGCAAAAAATGCGGAGGATGGCAGTATCTATTGCAAGCTGCGAGTGATCATTCAGTAAACTGAAACTGCTCCTCACTTACCTACAAACTTCAATGATAAAGAATAAGACAGGGCATATTGTATGGTCTAGCTTTGATGAGAATAGAAAGGGGTATTTTGTGTAATTTAACCGGAAAAGGCTGGGTATATTAATGTTTCGATTGAATTGTGTTTTTCGAACTCAAGTGGTACCTGATTTGCATTAAATTTGTATTGTATAATCCGATTTAAATGCGTTTCTTTTCCAAAGAAATTCTCGTTTGTGGTTGCAGTATGTTGTTCGATTTTTTGTAAGATGTGCAATTTTGTCGGGCAAAACTAGATAAGCCTATAAATTATGATGACGTTATTATTTGAATGTTTTCATATTCTTCATAATAAAAATAATTGAGTACTAAGTATGGTCATCATGGATAACTTATATTTTATTTGCTGAAACGTTCAAAGCAAAAATGACACGAATATTTTCCATTTAAAAACATTTATTTTCTTCATGGTTTAACTTGCGTAAAAATTGTGCCTATATCTAAAATTTAAAATATTGGAAAGAACGCAAATTAAACTTTGCCATGGGCGCCATTTTGCATAGATACGCCACTGTAACAGACCACATTCACAACCGACCACGTTCATAACAGACCTGTTCATTACCGGCTTTTCACTATGGCAGTATTATCTACGACAACTGTTCTGATTATGACAATCAAATGTTAGACAAAGCACGACTCTACGCTGCTAAAATAATAATAGGTTGTCTTAACACTACATCCTCCAACAATGTCCTAGCCGATCTAAACCTCACAAGCCTTCTTTTACGCAGAGAAATATCTATGGTTTGTTATGTATCCAAATTAATTTTAGATATGGTGCCAGCTCTTTTCCTGCCACTTCTTTCAGATCGTTCAAAGAATTTGTTCCGTATGCTTTACGTCACAATCAAAATGTTCAAATACTACTTTTTAAAAAATCCTTGTCCTATAACTTCTTATTCCGTAGGGCTTCCACCTTGTGGAACTCTCTACCACTGGAAATCAAATCTTCAGCCAGCCACTCCATCTTCATGAATCGTTTAAATTCCCATTATCACATATCAAAAAATTGCTCATCATTTGTTAGGACTCAATCCCCATATGACTTCCATTCGCTGCTTGCTTAGCTTCTCCCATAGTCCGTTAAATATCACTAAAAACAACTATCGTGTTTGTATGTGTGGTGAAATGGAGACCGAATTACACCTATTCTTCCAATGTAACGCTCATTGCGCAGCACGAACAGCACTTCATAATAAAGCTCAAGTTATTCTGAACGAAACCAGCTTTGATGAATGATTTGAACACTTGGGTCATACCGATTTGTTGCGCTTATATCTATATGGTGTGCCTGATGTGCGGACTGCCGTTTCATTACCTATTTTTAACTCCGTTGACGAATTTCTGAAATGCTATAATAGATACTAGTAAAACAGTGTATTCGTTTTTGCATATTATTCGTGTGTTTTTTTTTTGGTGTTAACTTGTGCTGTATTTTGAAAGCTCGACGTGACACGACAAAATTGCACCAGTCAAGCTACCACCTGTAGCAAGATTGTCGTTAAATAAATGAATAAATAAATAAATAAATAAATAAATAAATAAATAACCCGTTCATAACAGACCAGTTCATAACTGAGCATCTTTATAATGGACCTGTTTATAACAAACCAGCTCATAACGGCTGTAGGATTACAGCCATCTGTACAACTGCCACCCAGACAACTGCCACCCAGACAACTGCCACCCAGGACAACTGCCACCTAGGAAATCCGCCATCCAGGACAACTACAACCGGGGCAACTAGCACCTAGGACAATTGCCACCTAAGACAACTGCCACACAAGACAACTGCCACCCGGAGGACTGCCACCTAGGCAGTGCCGGATTAAGAATAGTAGCAAATGTAGGAATTGCTTCGGGACCCGCGCTTTCAGGGGCCCCGCGGTCCTTTGTGCTGAAGCTGTTCTTTATTACGCAAGGGTTGATATTAGAATTTATTTAAGTTCCCGAGACAAACCCCCTAGAAAGGTGGCCTATATTTTACACATGCTATACAGAAACTTTATTCGCTGAAAGAAAGTTAAATTCTTCGTTTTGTCTGGAATCTCGCTTCTGCGTGAAATTCCATTTCACACTGTAAATTGTTTGAAGTCATTTGATTTTACATTGTTCTTTAAGTACACATTAAAGTTGCATATGACTCTCTTCAGAGCTTAAATGTGGCTCTAGAACAGGGGTCTCAAATACGCGGCCAGCATGCGGCATATGGCCCACTAGGGCCTTTTGTGCGGCCCGCGATTCTGTTTGGAAATTTTTTAATAATTAACATTTCCATTGCCAAATGCCTTGAAAAACCATGCCGCGAAATAATTGAACCAAAGCTGAATGATACCCAGTGTGGTTTGCGTCCCGGCCGTAGTACTACAAACCAAATTTTCACTCTCCAGCAAATTTTTGAGATACCTTGGGAGTATGCAAAAGACGTCTACACATGCTTTGTCGACCTCGAGAAAGCCTACGACCGGGTTACTCGTGAAAAGCTTAGTGGAGTGTTTCGGGGGAACGGTGTTGACGACCGCCTGTTACTGGCCATCAAGTCATTGTATTCCTCCTCAGAAGTTTTTGTGCTTGTCGGAAGAGTTAAACCACAACCGTTCACCGTTGGTTTCGTACTGCGGCAAGCAGGGACGGATCCAGTGGAGGAGTGATCGCCCCCCTTAACCCTAAAAAAGGAACTGTTTTTTCACCATGATTTTGTAGAATTCGGAAGAAAGCATTCGCGATATAAGGATATTTTGCTGTCTATTGTTTTATCACCGCAGTGTAGTGAAGTATACTTCATCTCTGTTACAGTAGTGAACCCGTAATGAGACTTGACTGCCAAATATTACTGAAATCGCCCCTCTGAACTCACTTGCTGGACCCGCCCTTGGCGACAAGGCTGTGTTCTGTCACCACTCCTTTTTTTAGTCTGCAGCATAGGCGTGCCCAGGGAGGCAAAGGGGCCATGCCCCCCAAATTTTTAGAAATTATAGTCGTTTTATGCTTTGAGAGGCTTTTTTGCAAAGAAAATAGGGTTATTCGCCTAGTATCAAACATTTTGCCCCCCAAAAAATTTTCGAGATGGCTACGCCACTGGTCTGTTGACCAGTAGTTCTTAACATTTTTTTCTACCATACCTCCCTTAGTAATAGTCTTTTGTTTCAAGCCTCCCTGACTTTAAATAAGCTGTAAAAAAAACTTATTTAGTGGTAAATTAAATAATCAAACCTTCCATGTTGTAGCGATCGTAAGGGATCGCGCCTCTGGAAATTTATAGATGCCTCGGTTAAGAACCACTGCTATATAGACAGTCACAGCCGAGTCGACGTGGGTGTTACAGTTGAGAGCTGCAGGATCAACCGTTCACTTTTT
>Ga0210059_1009291_pt1 | contig 15380 bp, 14 predicted proteins | sample Ectturendosymbi2_FD_188042 | JGI IMG/M metagenome (GOLD analysis project Ga0210059, IMG submission 188042) | Ecteinascidia turbinata endosymbiont from Florida, USA - Sample 2 (SPAdes) (version 2) | ecosystem: Host-associated > Tunicates > Ascidians > Unclassified | place: Key West, Florida... | reverse complement strand
GTTTTTATACAGTAGAACAATGCTCAGCGATAAACAATCTGAGCATAGCTTCAGCCCTACAACTTTCTAAGTCTGGTCTTTGTAACTTTGTGTTACATTAGGGTGCATGCAAAAGGTTATTTAGTCTTATCTGAGCGCTTTTGCTACCAGTTATGCTTTTTAAGGTCATAATACTTCGCTATGATTGCATTATTGCAAACTTCACGAAAGGCTTTTGTTGAATCAGCAGAATAGGCAGCAGGCATTAAGCCAACTTTTGCAGTAAGTTCTGAATCTTGCAACCACATATGTCAAAACTCTTGGCAGCTTCGGCTTACCAAGAAGTTTTTTTACGAGACAGTACTACTTACTAGCAAAACTGAATCACTTGGAAATATCGTGTCGTGGGATAAAAACATATTCTACCAATGTTGCCTTTTAACCAAACGCGCTCACTAACCACACAAACAAATAATTTAGGCTTCACCATGCTATCTAATTAATTAACTTGTTATTATTATACAATCATCTGCTTGAAGCAGCTTCTTTGTATCATAACAAAAATTCCAAATAATTGCAGGCAGCTGGTTGTACTTTGTCCTGGTGTTACCCAGTGGCGGTTCTAAGGGGGGTCTGGGTGGCCCTTGCCCCCAGATTTTTGTCTGGCCCCTTGCATGGCCCCCCAGTTTTGTGCTGAATTTCACGTTCAAGTTCGTTTGATTGACACATACAGCAGATAACTTTGAGCCAGCAAAATTATCGATTTGAAGACTTACTGGCGACGGTTCTGACGATATTCATAAGCCTATGTTGGGTTTGATAGGGTTAATCATATGTTGGGTTTGATAGGGTTGAAAACCCAGTTTTTTCATTCTAGAATCGCCACTGGTTTTACCGAATTAAAAACGTCATGGAGAAGATAAGTATATTGTTTGATGAAGAAGGTGTAAAGTTTTAATCTTGAAAAACTCTTAGAATAGGTGTTTGGTCAGGAATTTGTAACCTGCCAAACGGTTGGTAAAATCCTGCTAGAAAATTAGCTAACTGCTAGATTGAAAACCTTACAGCTAACAGTGAGAAAATCCTGCAAGATTTAGCAGCAAATCAGCTGAAATGTCAACACTGCTGACCGCAATCTTATGCCTTTTGTTACGTAAATCTACAAAAAGAATCAAACAAGAATTTCTGGACACAGACAGCGTTCAGTTGAAAACCTTCGCTTACTACTTGTGGCAAATTTAGCAAAATATTGACTTCTTGACTTCTTAGACCGAACAAATTTTTATATATAATGTAATAAAAATGATTTATTACAGAAGACCGCGGAGCCCCCAAAAGCGCGGGGCCCGTAGCAATTGTTACATTTGCTACTATTGTTAATCCGGCACTGCCAACAGTGGATCCAGATTTTGTGCTTGGCTCGTTTTCATCGAAAAGTTTGCTGCTTTAACTTTTTTAGGCAAAAGCTGAAACACTGGTACGTTGTCAAATGCTCTGAAGTGAATTCCCAGGTACTTCACTTTTGCAAGTACGAAAAATGCTTACAAGTGTGTCGATTATTTTCGTGGTCTAAGCCGAAAACAAAGACCAGAAATACTTTTACTATCAATAAAATCAACGGCGTTGAAAAGTTTGATAAAAAGAAAATTGCATTTACATTTCAAACGTTTGCGGAATCATGGAAAAGGATGCAGAAAATATGAAGTCCTTTAATTTCACTGCGCTGAGAAGATTCATATAAAATGTGTCCGAATTTAGAACGTTCAACAACCGTAAAAGAACCTCTACAAGCAAATATTTGAATGAACAACACCCCTAGTACATTAATTTGGCTTGTATTTGCTTGGGCGTACACTGCGTAAGGCTATTTTTACCACGGAAATTTTTGTTAGTTTTCCGGATTGTAAACCCACTGTGGTAAAAGTTGCGGTGACCACTTGATCAACATACATCCATTTTGTACAGATGGTTCAAGTAAATTCATTGTGGCTTGGTTAGTCAGAATAGAGACTTACATTATTTTGGCTTTGGTAGATTCCAGTCCTTAAAATTATCGGTAAACTACTGTAAGTGTTTCTGGTATCCGAACCGTAAAGTTGTCCTTGGTATCACTGCAATAGATGGTTAACCTGAATAGCTGTTTCTGACTGAAGATAGCCCCATAGACATTTTTGTCCATGCACCGTGCTCATCCAAGGTGGACTGGGCGTTTTTATGTAATCCAAAAATTTCACTTCTTTCAAAGCTTTTACAGCTTCTGCAGGAGAGGAACTCTGCACAAAACTGCCGTCCTGGCGAATTCTGTTCACGTGAAACGTTGTTTCATAATGCCATTCGAGAAAATTGAGGTTTTAAGGATGTTTATCCCTTTTGGAGGCACGGTGTGATGTCAAAAAATTGCTTGAAACAAATGTTTGTGAGATTACCATTTTCTGCTGAGAAATGAAGTTCCAATGATTCGCGTTTCTACCCTCTCTTTCCGTCATGGGCTTGCTCTGATTCGCATAATTTCGGTTTTCTTCAAAGTAATAGTAGCGTCGCAGAAAATTGCGCCGATTTTTTTCGTGTTCCAAGAGGAAATAACTTTCGGGACTTGCGTAACTCTCCTGAAGGAAGTTACTGCGTCGGTAGATGGTCAAACCCATAATTTTGGGTGGGAACTATATTTGCTCAAAATAAAAAAGATTCGTTAGAAGAACAAAGGCGTCTGCTACCTTTATGAATATATAGCGTTCATGTGTGTGATTGTACTCGAGGTCAACTGAGAACAGAACCCCATTCGTCTGTTGTTTAGTCACGTTGAGGCCCACAACTGTGTCAGGATCTATGCATTGTTTTTGCTAATTTTGCCAATAATTTATTCTGCAAGGTTTTGAAGACAAAACAAATTTTTAAAAGGTAACTCTGGCGAAATGTATTATGTCATCACATAATGTCGCGAGCGTGATATGTGGGGAATCACCAGACACAAAAAAATTAAACAAGTAAAAATATTTTATTGTCAGTAAATACGTTACTTTTGATATGTAGCAATAATTAAATTTTTCTTCAGACCCTAGCCAACTACTCGTAGGACAAGACGATAAAAGGAAGGTCATAGCTAACGTCTGCGAAGTTCTTTGTTAAGATGCCTAAAAAAAGTCAAACCTCACTATGAAACCGATTTAGGACTGCGCGGCACATCATGTGCTCATTCGCAATTTGTGATTTTTTAGAAAGAAGCTTTGTGTTCTCACAAATCCAGCAAGGTAAAAGCGATTTTAACCCCTGCTATCTGGACTCTTGCGTAACATCAGGGCCAATCACACCACAGAGTTGCTTCGTGTTTGAAAACAATTTGTTTCCGAAAATCGCATTTCACCGTGTTTTTACACACATAGTCAATTTATACGCTACAGGTAACAGTTTCGCTTATAAGCAGTCGCAATGAGTTATCGCTTAGTTACTGAAGAACTCAGGTTACTTTTATCAGGATGTTTATGAAAATAGGCGCAACATTGATTTACTGTCTCTGGAATCAAAACATATTTAACACAACACACATTGAGCAAAACATCCAATTCGACTTAAAATCTGCGGCTTATTTTGACACTTATTTAACGCTTGCTTTTGCACAGTCAGATTTCCGTATCTGATCTCGGGCTTGTGTGTAAGCACATGACTTGTGCAAACCGACTGCTGTTGTATGCAGAACTTTAATACGAATACGATACGCTTCTATTCTGTCGAGATAACCGTCTTACTGCTACAGTGGTTTTTGAAACGTTTACCTCACTTTTCATTAAGACGACAAAAAGTATCATTTTTGTGTCTGTGGTATAGCCGTAAATATACAGTTTTAAGACGGCTTAAGAAAAGATGGCAACCCATCACCATTCTCAACATGTGATGATGTTTTGTCTGTGAGATTAGTGTTGTTAAAATCAATTGCACTGGAGGTTTAACGCAGCGGCACACCGGCCACTAAATGGTCGTTGTGACCATTTCTTCACACTGCAGTCGGTCCATTTCTGTTCCACGTAACAAAGTGTATGCGTTACTTCAAATATATCTGTGCTGTTTATTCCCATTTGTTCTTTTATACAGCGTTGGATCCGAGGACAATGACCAGAATCGATGCTCACAGATTTGCGCGAGCTGCATACGAACTGGGAGTGTCTTACATCGGCGGCTGCTGTGGTGTGGAGCCCCATCATATCAGAGCATTTGCACAAGAGGTGTTAAAAAGTTTTTTTCTTAATCTAAACTTTAAAACAGTTGTAAGTCATGCTTAAATACTTATCAGAGTTTGTGCTTTTTCAGCACTTGGCTGTTGCACTAAACTCCTAGGTGTACTAAGGAAAGTTTATGTGATGATTTTGAGAGTGGCGCACGCCTGAAACGGCGCGCGCGTGTCCTTGCCAGGTTTCTTCACAAATCGATTTCTCGCCTTTCAACATATTTTGTAGGTACTTTGTATGCTTGTTTTGCTGAGATGGACCGGAATCAGATTTTTATTTCGGTTCGAATCGGAATTGGCCAGAAACAAAGAAAACATCCAGCCAGAATTTTGTCCGGAACCGGAAATATTGTAACACTTTGTTTTATAGCTGCAAAATTGTTCCAAATACACTGAAACACTAGCACCTTAATGAAGAGATTTTCGAAATAACAATTTTACAGTATAAGTACAAGCTTTTTAGCGCAGGGCAGTGGCGTGCGCAGAAAATTTTCATGGGGGTTTCTGTCAGTGCATATGGTGGTCATTTGTATTTGGTGTTCGCTGTTTGTGATGTCTCAATTTAACGTCATATTCGTGTTTCCAAACCAAAGTTTTGAAGTTTGTTGACATAATATGCATATGCTTCCACATGCACTCCCCTTAATTCATGTGGCATGGCATTGAATACAAACTATCAGCTCTCCAAGTTAGGATATCAGAGGAAAATAAACTCAACTCTACGACACAGCAGATCATAACTGAAGAAACATCAGGCTGTGCGTTAAAACAGGGGAGTAAAACACACCCATCACTGCCTCAGAGCAATTTGCCGCTGCAAAATGAGGCTGCGCGAATGTCTCGTCGAATAACAGCTTTGGAGCATAGAAAGTGTGCGGCTGGGCTGTCTGACGCACACCCCGATTTGCAAGATCGAATCTTGCTAAACTACACAAGAATTGAGAATGCGCATAAAGTAAACTTGCGACAATACTATTACAAGAAAACTTGCGATTTTTGTAATGTATATAAGTCCAGCAAACTTTTAGTTGTCCTTTTTCCCTGTTGAGACATTATCAAATGCCTGAATGCTTCTGTGAACAACAGCTGTTTCTGAGCTCCTGCAACAGTTCTATCATGCTACAGAAATTGGTAATGTAGCCAATGCACTCAGAACATGCGCTGCTCAGCCATTGCAGACAAAATAGAGATAATTGTTTCGGATAAAGTGAACTGTCGCGGAACACAATCTTGAACATGCGTAGTGGACGAAAGCTCTGCAAAAAGTGGCGAGATGGTTTCTGGATGCAGGCGATAACCCAGATTACCACCAAAACCTATTCATTACTTTTTGGCCCATTTGCAATGTTCCTTGAAATTTGCTTGCAAATTCATTCCGTGGTATTTGCATTAAGTCGACAAATTAACAAGCAAAAAGTATGCGAAAACAATTGATCTCCTTTGCGCAGGCAATAAAGTCTATGTAAAATATCAAGCTCAAGAGTGGCGTCAACCTCTAGTGCAGGCTATGTTGACTTCTTTTCACAAATTTTCTGTTGTGAAATCTCACCGGTTTGTTTGAGTTAATATTGTTAGTTTGTAAGAAAATAACCTGTAAACAATAACAATGTCAACATTTCCTCACAACAATGCCAATTTTCAGTTGAGCTCTGCCATAGCGGTGTGAAAATGTTGACTGCCATACCTTTGATCATAAAAATCAGAAGATTGTGAAAGACCAAGTAAATAAAAACAGCATTGAATGGACGAACATTCTATTCAGTTTTGTTCACACAGCACGTACGTCGTACATGCACGCGAAAGACAGACATTTATATTAGCTACTTTCGGAATTGGCTAATTCCGACCTGAAACGCTATCCGAAATAAATGCGGATTTCCGACCGGAAAATCCCTACTGTTTTAACCCCATCACAAAAGGAACTATTTCACTCACAAAAAGTTTAAGCATCTGTTTTCATTCGTGACTGTTGATGTGTAAGGTAAGCTTTCAGTTTGTAAGTAATAAATGCGTTTTGAAAAATCCAAAAACTCTGCAAGACGACAACCGATAAAAAATGTGTCTGGAATTCACCCATAACTTTTTGTTTCAGCTGACAAAAGAAAGAGGTCGTTGCCCTCCCGTGAATGACATGTGCCCTCCTCTGGGTTCAGCTTTGGGCGCCAGTATCATATCAAATATCTTAAAAAAGTAAGTATCCGTGTGACAAACAAGGATGGATGTAGTTGGAGGCAAACATGGGTCGTGCCTCTCAGGAGCGAAATTTAAGAAAGATTATCATAAATCCCAGCTTTAGATTTGTTAAAAATGCACGCTTCTCTTTGTATCGGAGCCGTTTCACCACTCTGTAGTCTTTGCCCGGATTTCAATACCGCAATGCTTGAATGACCGTTTACGGGACGCAATATTGGCGTTGCACCAATGTTTTCGGCACGTGCTCTTCTAAAAACAGGATCACATTTTATGCCAACTGTCTGTATTGATCCAACAACTATGACTGAACATTTATGACTTTCTGCAATACGATGATCCATGAAAATTTGAACACAAGCATTTAGGCTTCTGAAGTTTTATCTCTCTATTCAAGATTACCATGAGAAGTTTTGGGTGTTTCCTGCTGTGTTGATCGATTTGAGCTTATCAGCGTAAAATACTGAATTGCTTCTACGACAGAAAATTATAAAAAGCTGGGAGACCGAAAAACCCTAGGCTGCCCAGCCTAGTGTCCCTTGGCAGGTTCTTAGCCTTTTCTAAAGTTTTAGATTGTATAGTAAAGAAAGTATCAAACTCTCTGTTCTTTTAACAAAAACTTGCAATTAACTAGCATTTCTTTTCAAACTCGATTTTGATACACGTTGCGATTAACGCGTGTATAAGTTGTTAAATGTACCGCACAGTATCAGGACAACTGCCAACTGGCAGCAATCGTGTTAGTTAGCAGTTGACCTAATTCAGTGATGTTCAACCGGTGAGCCAAGGCCCAGTGATAGGTCATAACGCTTTTTCCAGTGGGCCACAGAGCTTGGCATAAATCAGAATTAAAGCATTATGAGACTTGTATAATGATGTCATTGTGATAAAATAAGATAGACAAAAAGCAAAAAATTCGACCTGAATGTTACGTTTGTGGCATAAACCCTACTTAACAATGCCAACTGAAGCTGTATTGCGAGAACTGCTATGGCAGAGAAGAGTGTTTTTCAACCTTATTGTTGTAGCGGAATCCTCCGCATATGTTTGCGTTGCTCATGGAACCCTATGCAATGATCCAAGTGTCTATATTGCTACAACCGCGTAGAACTGCAGCGGGTGCGAATTCGTTCCAGGCAATTTCGGTCTGTTTCGGCGGAAATCCGGTTGAAAAACACTGGCATAGCATTCCAGTTGTTCTAGCACAGCAGCTAATGCTAAGCTAAAGTTACAGAAGTGTTAAATCTATCAGATTACAAGCTGTATAAAGACCAATATAGTCAAAATATGGTGCAAATTGTGGGAAGAGTTTGTAATCAGCAACCACGGTGGCTACCATAAATTCATTTTTTGAAGTAGCGTAACAATAATCCATCTTCTTTAGACTTGGTTAATTTTAAGTATGGCAAAAAGAAAGTAAAATCTTGATAATATAAAATATGGGTGTACCTCATTCAATGATCGAGGAGAGACAAAGGGTCAGTGCGTCATTTGCTACCGTGTTCTGAGCAACGAATCTCTGAGACCATACAAATTACAAAATTAATTGGTAAAGAATCATTCTGGCGTTAGGAGATATCAGATATCTTAAAAGACTGGAAGCAGGTTTGAAACATCAACGTTTGACAAGACTGGATATTTTCGATGCACTGATAAGAAACTGACAGAGGCATCTTTTGATGTCAGTCTAATGATTACCAAACAAGAAAAGGCCCACAATATTGGTAAGACTCTTGTCAAGCCAGGTGCTCTTGCCATGATCCGGATTGTGTTGGGCGAAGAAAGTGAAAGAAAGATAAAGGGAATCCCTTTGTCAGACAACGCAGTTCAGAGAATTGCTCTATGGCGTAAGATCTAAAGGAGCAAGTGGTCATTGAAATTAAAGACAAGTCATTATTTGGGTTGTACGCTCTTCAGCTTTATGAATCCACGGGTATTTCTTCAGCATCTCAGCTTATGGTCTGTATTCGTTACGTGATGGAGAAAAATGTAAAGGAAGAGTTGCTCTCTTCTTGTGAATTGAAGACCACCACAAAGGCAAAGGACGCAATGTCAAAAGTAGAACATTGTTTGACAAAGAGATCATAACATAAGCTGGATGAATCTGTCCAAGGTGTGAGTAGTGTGCACTGATGGCACACCAGCTATGCTTGGATCAAAAGCGGTTTTCAGACGCTGGTGCACATGAAAACACCTAATGTTGTCGCAACTGACTGTTTTATTCACCGGGAAGCGTTAGCTTTAAAGACTGCACCAGACGGTCTCAAATGCGCTTTTGACTTGGTCATTAAAATCGCGAATTATATCAAAAGCCATTCTTTGAATTCCCGTATGTTCCAGAAGTTGTGTCAAGACCTAAATTCTGATCATAAATATCTTCCCTCCCACACCAAAATGCGATGGCTGTCAATATGCAACGTTGTAGCCAGAGTGTTCGAGCTCCGTGATGAGCTGAAGATGTTTATAGAACCAGCAAAGCCTGAACTCGCAGTTCATTTGAAAATGGTAAGTTTGTTACTCGTCTGGCATATTTGGTGAATATTTTTGAAGCTTTGAACCAGCTGAATTTAAAGATGCAAGGGCAAGGAAAAGATATCATTCAGTTTGTGGACTTTACAAATGCATTTGTTGAAAAGCTCGGCAACTGGAAACAGAAAGTGAAAAAATAACTTGGACATGTTTCACAGTCTCCCATGTTTGTGTGAGTTGGATGATGATACTAGGGAAGAAGTAGCAGACCACCTTAGTACTCGACACAGTGAATTCAAATCCTATCTTCCTGGAGCTGGACCGAAATGATATGTCAATTGTAAGGAATTCATTTCGTGTTTGTATTGAACAAGTGGATGATGAGTTGCAAGATGATATAGAGCTCGACCGATGTATCGGCCAATATGACGATGTTGCCGATCCGATGTATCGTATCGGCAAAGTTCTGCCGATATATATATATAGGCAATTTTGCTCATAAAAGTGTTGCGCTGTTGCTCTGCATGGAGCGTTCGGAAACCCAAGTTGCTACTTCGTCTCTGACCCTGATTGATTAAGACAAATGCTCTGTCCTGTTCCTAGCCAGTGTTGCCGCTCCATATTAACAGTTTTCCCTACAATAAGAATGAAAAATCCCTACATTTCCCTACACAAGCTGAAACAAAAAACGCAATCGTCTTCAGCTACAACATCTGGCCTTAAAACATGACATACTATACACGTTGCATAATTAAGAGTGCAAGATCAAAATTACATGTATAAAAATAAAACAAGTTTACAGAAAGCACCACTGCATAACCACATGTCAATTTTTTTCAAAAAAATGATCTCAATGTCTTCTAAGATTAGCCAACACCTTTGGCAATAAATTTAAGCATAATCCCTTGCAACTCTCCAGCTGGTTGCAGTTAACAAGGAAAAAGTCTCATTAGTGATAGAACCAACAGCTTCAGAATTTTAATTTTTCAATATGTTTTCCTTTGCTTCGCCATGTAATTTCTAAATGACTAAGTCTTTGGTTGACTTCAAAGTCGCCTGAAAAATTCTCACTAGACTTAATTATTTCTTCCAAAGTGCACACAGCCAGACAATCCTTCACCTCAGCTTGTTTTTATCGTTATTCAAGCGGGAGAAAGTTCTTACAACCTCAGCAGTGCTTTCAGGCCATCATGCAGTTATAAACACACTGACATTGCATTACGACTGTGCTTTTCACTAGTATTTTGCTTGTACTGCCGTCTTTGCAAATTGGATTAGACTAGGCTACACCCAATAGGCTAAGCCTTGGCTTTCACTCAGCAGAATGCAAGTCTAGCCACCAGAAAACCTGGCCACACTGCCGTCCTTGTGTCAAAAATAACCCAGTACCACTAGGATTTATTGCCTTCTGAAGTGGCAAAAACACATTTTCCAGTGCGTTTTGCAAGCGTGCTAATAATAAATTCTTGACCAAACACGTCCGTGAAGTGTCACAAAGGTAGAAACAAAGCGGTAAAAATTGTAAACACAAAAATCCCTACGAATCCCTGTAAAATAGCGATTTTTCCCGGAGGGATTCCGTACTCCATACAAAAGCCTAAAAATCCCTACCAGTGCTGCCACAGGCTTCTCGGAAAAAATCACCAGATTCACAAAAAAATTCACTAGATCTGAAAAAAAAACTAGATTGACATTTTTTGTTTCGAAATTAGTTTTGTTGGTGCAAATCTTCAAGCAATAATTCACATATTCAATTGTTTACAGATTAAAAAAGGCTGAAAATCTTCGAAAAAAGGCTGAAAAGTTAGAAAAAAGACAACCTATTTTATTCAAATACAAAATTTCAAAAAATCACTAGGTTGCAGTGAAAAATCACTACATCACCAGATGAGCCTAAAAATCACTAGATCTAATGAAAAATCACTAGGCGTGGCACCAGTGATCTATGGGGCGCCGTTCGTAAAAATATTATATCTGACGGATTTAGCACAAAAACCGCTATCTTTGCGTATATTTAGCTATCTCTGCTCAGAGATAGCTATCTCTGCATGCATTTAGCTATCTCTGCGCAGAGATAGCTATCTCTGCGCGCATTTAGCTATCTCTGCGCATATTTAGCTATTTCTGCGCAGAGATAGCTATCTCTGCGCGCATTTAGCTATCTCTGCGCACATTTAGCTATCTCTGCGCAGAGGTAGCTATCTCTGTGCGCATTTAGCTATCTCTGCGCAGAGATAGCTATCTCAGCGCGCATTTAACTATATCTGCGCAGAGATAGCTATCTCTGCGGGTATTTAGCTATCTCTGCGCAGAGATAGCTATCTCTGTGTGCATTTAGCTATATCTGCGCAGAGATAGCTATCTCTGCGGGTATTTAGCTATCTTTGCGCAGAGATAGCTATCTCTGCGCGCATTTAGCTATCTCTGCACGCATTTAGCTATTTTTGCGCAGAGATAGCTATCTCTGCACGTATTTAGCTATCTTTGCGCAGAAATAGCTATCTGTGAACGCATTTAGCTATCCCTGCACATGTATAGCTAAATCTGCATGCATATATAGTGCTGTAGCGTGTTGGAGGAAAACATGGTATACTGTCTGAAGAAGCGCTGAAGCGTGTTGGAGGAAAACATGGTATCCTGCCTGAAGAAAAACTTCGTGATCTGTTTCAGTAATCCAGACAAAAGCTAGGCTACTGCAAGGCATGAATTCCCTGGCATCATATGAAGCTAAGTGGTTTCAGGTCTAAATTATACTGATCTGATAATAACATTGGTTGGCACAGACGATGGGCTGCAGTAAACTTGTGGTGGTGGTCTCAGTGTTAGTGCCAGTTTTTGCTTAAAGTTTCAAAGAAGATCTCGTCAAGTCTGACCATTCCAACTGTCCTCACCAGGCGCAGCTCACTGCCTCTCAGCACCTTCAGGTGCACTAAAAGAATGCTCTAGCAGAAAGAGCGCGTTGAGCAAGCAGTTCGCTTTCAACGCGCTCTTTCTCTTTCGCTCTCTTTCTAAATGCACGCAGAGATAGCTATCTCTGTGCAGAGATAATTGTATGCGCACAGAGATAGCTATCTCTGCGCAGAGATAGCTAAAAATGCATAGAGATAGCAGTTTTTGTGCTAAATCTGTCAGATATAATATTTTTACGAACGGCGCCCCATAGTGATCCCTACTGTAGGTATTTTTCCCTACGAGTGGCAACAACACTATTCCTAATGCACAGAGCCTTCACGCATATAGACAGTTGTGCAACAGTCCCGACAAAACGCTCTATGACGTAACATTCGCTCGTAGGTTTTGGTGCATTAAGTGGATGATTGTCTCCGAACAAACTAGGTTACGTGCTTTTGTGTTGGTTGGCTGTTTTATCAAAGTCTTTCTAGGCTAGACAGTCTTGCGTTCAGCCTGCATCAAAAAAATGACTACGTCACAGAGAGCAGTGACACACGTTTGCACAGAATTCGATGTTGTGCGGTTCTTCATCGCAGTGAAGTGATGGTTTTAATGCGTCACGCATTTTTTTAACTTACCGCATCTGAGCGTTGGCACAGATGTCTACTCAAGGAGTAAGCCGACTTATACGCAACATGTTTGTGGTTTGTGCATTTTGTGATTTAGAGTTAGACTAATGTGAGTCCTAGAAATTGATAATGGACTGCAGTAGGCACAACAGATTAAGCCATCCTTTAAGGATACATTTGACCTTTTGTCAAACACAGCTGGTTGAAATGGTCACGTGACAAGTACAATACGTAAAGAAACAAGGGTTTACACAATACAAGCAAGAAGCTGCTAACAACTTGCCAGCACTGAAACCATGACATTACTTGTCTATCAGACTGACCTATTTACAGATGTCACAGTCAACTGAGACAGTCAAGCTGTCCAAACTTGTCGTGTGACCAGTTCAGCCAATCATGTTGTGTTCGGCTGGTGGCAAAATAGCTCCAGGAGTGTATATTTTGCCTCACAAGGCAAAACAGGAGTGTATATTTACGTCATAAAATAATTGTAACTTGTGAAATTATTTTCTTTGTTTATGTGGCCTGAAGAAAACTATGCACTGTAATGTCTTTCAGCTGTGGCTTGAAAATGTTTGGCTGAAGGCAAAAGAGCTCCAGGAGTGTTTATTTTGCCTCATGAGGCAAAATAGATGCTGGTTGAGTAATACAAAAATATCCGTGTCAGCATCAGATATCGGCAATGAAAAATGAAAAACATCGGTATCGGCCAAAAAAAACGTTACCGGTCGAGCTCTAAAATTGACCTCGAAATCATTCAGGCTGTTGTGACTTGTATTATGGATACGAGTGCCCCCATCCACGACTCAGCAAAAACTGTCTTAAAAAACTATTGCCTTTCACCGTTATGTGGTTGTGTGAGTCGACCTTCTCATCCCTATTGAACGTGAAATCCAAGCAGTGCAACCAACTTGATGTTGAAGACGACATACATTGCGCACTTTCATCGAATGCGGCCAGCATTGAAAGCATTGTGGACAAGATGCAGCTCAAGTTGTGTAAATAATCGCTAATTGATATTTTGTGGTGCTGCTGTCACTTTGTGTTTTTCATTGCATAAGTTAATGGGCCACCACAAATATCTTTCCTAATTGAATGCACAATGAGCAGAAAAAGTTGAAAACCCTTTCCCTAGTTGGCAATTGTTCTAGAACAGTACAACAAAGTGTGAAAGGCACCTCCTGAGATGGTTTGTTACGGTAGTTTAGTCTTTATTTGCATATTACAATGTGTTTTGCTTTTTTTATTTTAATATTTGACCTGATTTTTCTTGATATTTAAATTTTATTTGTTTAATCACGATGTTGAAATACATCAAAGTGTAAATTACAGATGTCTTGGTGATTCGCCAGTTGTTACGACGTGGTTCAGTCCAGGCGCGTCGCCAGGCTTTGATTGATGGTAGCAACAAAAAATGGGGTAAACCATGTCAGCAAAAAACAAAATTGGTCATCCATTTCTGGTAGGGAGCCAGCAATGATAAATGGGACAGTCTAGAACCCTGCGTGACCTCCCATTGGCGACGGCCATACATCAGTCGCAATGCGAAATGGGACATTGACTTTTAGAGACCAACTTTAATGTTCTATATATTTCTGTTTGTATTGTCACGTTGTAATCAGTCGGACCCGTAGGCATAGCCAGGGGATGGGGCCAAATGGGCTATGCTCCCTAAGTTTCTAGCACACCTTGTCGTTTTGTGCTTCGAGAGGCTGTATGCCAAACCTGTATGCCATTTGTGCTTCGAGAGGCTGTACTGTTGCTCGTTTAAAGTCAAATGTTTGGCCTCTCCCTACGTTCATGCCTTCATAAAAGTTTGCGCTGGTTACGCTACTGTCGAAACATAGTTTTGGTAAAATCAGCGTAATGTCATGAAACTTCCTAACAAAAGTCGGGTTAATTTATCACCAAATAAAAAATAACCACTTGGGTGTATCGCTTGTTTTTTGCAGTTGCGCCTAACCAGGTATGTAGTTTAACAGAGCGATTAATCCAGTACGATGATTTTTTACAGAACAAGCGACGATTACTGGTTCAACCTTACACCCGCAACGGGAAGGCCACATAGCAATGCACTTTCGAAGCCTCAAGAATCTACGTTCGTGGCTTCATAAATTCCAGAAGATTTTTTGAACAGGTGCCTTTCCATCGACCGGGACAGTTTTTCAAGCACGCCTTCGCGCAATGCAAATATCTGCGGTGGCGGTGAAGTGCGTGTACCGGGATCGCAGCGAGATTGCATGGGGAAAACAATTGCTTTTCGCCGTAGCTGCTCCACATCAGCAGGTGTTAAAAAATTTTTTGGTGGATCTGCCATGCGTTTGTGACGAGCAAAGATCTTTTTTTAACCGCGGAATCTTTGTATAGTTTTGGGGTGGAAGCGAATGAATATCGCTCAGTGCTTTGTGAGACAGACTCCGTAAAATAAGATATATTTGGCCAGGGGTCTACTGGACACATCGTTGGTTATTTCAAACCTTTCGGAGCATTTTGGCATTGGCCTAAATTTGCTTCTTAAAACAAAATCAGTGCCTTGCTGTTTTTGTTACGATTACTTAGCAAAAGACGAAATGCAATCCATGTTTTTCTTGGGTCATATCAACGGTAATCAGTCGCGTTAACATTGGTTTTCTGTTGAAAGCATACGTTGCTTTGTGATATGGTGACTGCAATTGAATAATTAGCTTCTAATAAACGCTGATTTGTTTGGAACAAACCGAGTGATGCGGAAATCTGGCGCGACAGCATTTGTAGCCCATCAAAGAAATTGCTGCCCTCGGAAGTAATTGTTCAAAATCTTCCGAACAAAAGTGCGCGAAGGGATTTGAACAAAAGATGTACTTGTTGTCATTACAAAATCAGTAAATCCAGAGACCTTGTAAAAATTTTCACACAATTTATGGTTGCCAGAAAAAGCCGTTTTGCCCCAAACACACCTGATCCGTTATGCACCAAAGACACAAGACACCTTACCCGTTTTGTCCGAAATGGTATGGCATTCA
>Ga0210059_1009290_pt1 | contig 15382 bp, 17 predicted proteins | sample Ectturendosymbi2_FD_188042 | JGI IMG/M metagenome (GOLD analysis project Ga0210059, IMG submission 188042) | Ecteinascidia turbinata endosymbiont from Florida, USA - Sample 2 (SPAdes) (version 2) | ecosystem: Host-associated > Tunicates > Ascidians > Unclassified | place: Key West, Florida... | reverse complement strand
CAGTTTTAGTCGGGAGTTAGAACAGTACTCATACAACGACTAGGCTGCCTCGTTGGTAGCGTTTGGGGAAACCAGCATCTCTGCATGCAACGACAGTCATTCCTCGCAAGCAACGTCTACGCTGGGTAACACCCCAAACCTCAACATAGGGTTCCTACACCAAAGGAAACCCCTACAAAACCAAGTCTTCTCACTCAACATCTGGAGAGCTCATCAGGAATTAAAGGACAAAGAATGATTTCCTTGCTTGTAATTATTCATGATCGCACAGATTTCATACTCCAATTAAAACAACCAATTATAAAGTTTTTAGAGGGATTGCAATGGGTTGCTTAGCTATAGAAAGTAAGTTGTGCATCAGATCAAGTTGAACTAAGCAGCTAAAAATGTGACAAAATTTTGTGAGCACATGCGAGCCTATGAAGTGTTCAAAGGCTACCGATGAACAGCTTAAATGATGTATCGCACAACAGTTATACGCGCGTCACATGATGGATTTCAATTTTTTTAGCAACGTAACAAGACGCATTAACGCGAATAAAACTGAAAAGTACAAATACAAAGTGATTACCACTCATTCACCTTATTACACACAAGCGCCAGCAAGCAGCTTTCACGCGAAAAGCACGGGTTGGGCGTCTGCTCAAAATCGCAGATTCGCAGCAATGCCACATGTACTCAACTAGTGCAATCATGGCTTTAGTGTGGCAGACGTATGGGCTACTAGTAAACCTGCCTAACTTTTCTTCTTGTTTTAGTAAATTTGTTCTAGCACTATCCTTCTAGCATATGTTGGAATTTCTATCACAAACTACTGTAAGATCCCACATTTGAGGGATAGCCTTCATCAAGGGTGAGGGGATCTTTGAATCCTAACATTTCAGGCAAAACGGATCAGGTGTGTTTGGGGCGAAACGGCTTTTTCTGGCATCCACACGAGTTTCGTGAAAGTTTTTAGAAGCAAGTTTAAGGCCAGTGGTGTAGGAGATGGGGGGTGCAGGGGGTGGAAACCCACCCCCAAAATTTTTGATTTGATGAAAATCCCTTAAAATCCGGACAAAATCTGTGTAAATTTGGTCAAAATGTGTGAAAACCTTCGCAAAATCGCTTTATATGCTTCGATTTTACAAAAATGGCGCCCGAAATCAAAGTGCAGACGTTTCTTTTTTTTGGAGGTCATGTTTTTTCAGTTCTTTTTCAGGCAAATAGGGGAAATTTGGCAAGTTCGGTGGAAATTTGGGCAAAAATTATGTCTGAAGTGCTTTGATTTGAAAAAAATGCGCCGAAAATGAAATGCAGTCATTTTTTGAGGTCATTTTTTTAGTTTTTTTCGGGCAAGTTTCGGGAAATTTGGGCAAAATCCTTCGCAGCCCCAAATATTTGCCTGCTTCTACACCTATGAAAGGCTATGGGCTTTGAGGGCTTGCACTGAATGCAAAAGGTAGGGTCTGGTAAAGCGTCATTTGCAACCAAAGTGGTGTAGTAGGTAGGTGCGTTCAACACTTGACTAGCACTGACACTTTACTAAACCCTTTTTCCCAAGCCATGGCACTGGTACCAACCCAGGAAGACAATAAAACGTGAAACAGTCCACACGCCAAATTTAGTTAAAAACATCAGGTTTCGAACCGAAAATGCAATTATACAACGTTTTTTCAAGAAATGTACTACGTTAATAATGGTGTACCGTTTTGCCCCTAACAAAAATAATCAAAATGTTGTAGAACAGTGCTCTTCAATCTTTTTGTCATCGAGGAACCCCTGATATACTTTAGCGTTTGTCACGGAACCCCATTAACAAAAATTTAAAAGACACGAATTACTTCTAAGAAAATCAAGTATTTCATTATAAGATAATTCAACAAATGAACAGTTAGTACAGAACTTACAAAGCAAGAAATTTAACGACTCGCTTGTTCTTGCATTTTTGGAATTTAGCTGCTACATTCAGAATTTGGTCATCCGGCAAAAAGAACCCGTATCTGAAATGTGTCGTCCCATTTTCTAATTCTGGCAATTGAATTACATTTGGTCCGCTTCGGATCAGACGCCTCTTTTACATTTGAACTACACTGCTCATTACCGTCCACACCTTCGCTGTTCTTATTATTTTGCTTCACATTTGAAAATATGCTATTTTGCTTCATCTGGCTTGACTAATAGTAAAAAGTTGGGTTTCACATTGTTTTTACTTTATTCTTACAAAGGTTGAACAGCAGCTTTAATCTCTGATTCGGTCTACTCTCTACTTGACTCAGGCTGAGTCTTCTTTCTACTCAGTCTACTCTATTGTGAATTGTACATCGGCAACATCGTATAACTGTGATGCAACAATAACGTTCTTTCTTGTTCCAATATCTGCACTCAACCTCCTGCATACCTAACCTGCCTACTTGGAATCTGAATGCGGCACGGCGGTCTAAAAAAATTCATAATGACGCATCAACATACTGAAGCAAAAATCATTTCCTCTAAAAAACGAGAGACTCTCACGGAACCCCACTAACCCCACTACATGTTTTGCGGAACCCTTGTTGAAGAGCACTGTTGTAGAAAAAGAAGCGGCTTGACGTGGCTATAGACTTTTTTAATAACAACCAACATGTCAAGATTTCTCTTATCACTCTTAAAGTTTCAGCAGTTTGCACGGTTCAGCAGTAATGTTATAAAGTTTCATGAGGTCAAAATGAGGCCTGTTTCAGTAAAAAGTGGCACACGAACAAAAGGATAAAAAATGCCTTAGAAATACCAACATTTTAAACTATTTCTTTTGGCAATTCCAGCATATTTGTGGTTAAATACCAATCATTTACGAAATTTTCTTTCAGATAGCCTGTCTCAAGATAAATCTTGTGAGGAGATAAGTAACCAGTAGGACAAAGAGATATTCAAATAACACTTTTCTTACAAATGATTACAATACAAAAATTTCATCTTTATTCTTTGAAAGTTTCTACGCATGTAAAAATTTCTGTGCAATGTTTTGAAAATTTTGGGGGGGGAAATGCCCCAAATGCCCCCCCTTGGTTGCGCGCCTGCTTTGGGTTATCTTTGTAAATAATGCTTTGTGTTAAAGCAAAATAATAGAATGGGTGCAGCTCTCTCACAATGCAACAACGAAGTCTTTACATGCTAACATTATCCCCACAAAAGTTTTCTCTTGACCTCTGAGTAACTTTCTGTTTCACTCTAAATAGAGCCACGAAATTACCTCACAACATAACCACTACAGTGAGCCACTTACAATGCCAAACTGTGAACAAATGTGCTAAAGATTAGAGTACAAGCAAAATCAAAAGCAAATTCGTTACTAGCAGCTAACAGCTTTTTTGGCACATTACGTTAATGAGTATCAAATGTGCTAACGCAGTAACCTTCTGCGATACATTTAATAAAAATGAATTTAATTGTGAAATACTGAGCGCGCCCCCACACTTATCTTCCATCCACTAACGTACGGAGGGGGGCACTGTGCCATGCCCCCCCTCAGACCCTAAAAAAATGTATAACAGTATTCGGCAGTGGCGTAACTAAGGGGGGCAAGGGTCTCAATTTAAAATAAACTGACTTTGTTTACTGGTCACTGATATACGCACTACGCAATTTTTTTATGACTACTGCACGTTTCCTCTGCTTGATTTTCATTTCACGATTTCATTCTTTCACTGAAAAAATTGCTTCACACGTGGCTGTTAAGTAACTTAACACAGGTAACAATGAACACCAGAAAAAAGCTTCGGATGGCGTGAGATTTGAGCCCATAAACTTCAATAAGCGTCTTCGATAAGCGATACATGTCTTAAACTTATAACATCCAAGCACGCATATAGGTTTATTTCATGAGCCTCAGACAACAAAAGTTCAGTTTTCTGTCTCACCGGCTAATAAGTCTCGTATACTTGCTTCCAGAAATACACAAAAATGCGTATTTTTAGGTGTAATATTGTAAAATTTTCCCGGGGCATGGCCCCAGACCCCCTAGAATGGTCGTGCTTTCGGCACTTCCCCTACAGTTGATTTGTGACGTCACACGTTTGCGACGAAACTTTGCCCTCCCTCTGAAATTTTCTGCGTACGCCACAGCTTCCATCACTGATACTTCTAAAACAAAACATAAATAAGGCATTGGTCCCGCTTAGACCTGCGATTTTGTGTTCGACGGCTGCTGCAAATGTAACTGTTAGCTAGTAACTGACTGAATAAGCGACGTTAACCTTCAACTGCCAATAAAGCGTTGCTCACAAACCAAAAGTCTGACCAATCGTCATCCAAAGTTTACGCAGCAGATGCGTTAAACAAGTCAATTTAAAGCAGGGGTCTCAAACACGGGGCCCGCGATGCTTTTTGAAAATTTTCAAATAATTAACATTTAGATAGATGACAATTATTTGAATTGAATGTTAATTTTCAATTTTTACAAAAGACTCATTTTAAATCTCCAAGATCAGGAGCTGATCACCTGTTCACAAATATTGCATCGTACTTTAACCATCCATGTGTTCAGACAAAACTCTCAACTATGACTGTGCCCAACTGAGCCATTAGCATGAATGTGCAAGCCAATCCAACAAGAAATTAACAAGATGATCATCACGCATAACTCATTGTAAACCAGAGACAAAGAAAACGGGAGATAGCAGCAACGCTTGTGTTTGTTTGTACAGGTCACTGAAACTTTTAACAGATGACCAAGTGACTTCGCAGCGGTTCAGCTTAAAACAAATTATGTGGTCTTGTGTAATTTAAGACTTAATTAGGTAGAATTTTTAGCAAATTAAAATTGCACTAAATCAAAAGGTCTCAATTGCAGTTGCAATTGCACAAAATTGTGCAATTAATTACATTCGGCTCACTTATAAAAGAACACTAGATAGCCATAAAAACACTAGAACACGAGATGAAATGCAAAAACACTAGATCTAGTGGAAAAACACCAGGAGCGGTACCACTGCACAGTGCATTTGGCATAGGCACTATCTTTGAAACCATCATTTGTGGTGAAATGCTCGGTACTCCCACCTAGTGTCACACTTTTGCGATATGTCACCAATCACGACACTGGTCAGAAAACGCGATTCAATTAATTCCATTCTGTTTGACAGCAACAAGCATCATTACAGAAATTTAATAGGTCCCTTAACAATTTTGATTGGCTCCTGCACAGATCTTAATTTTCTGGGCAACTTAGTTGAATGCTTGCATATGCACGGTGTTTATGTGTGTTCCTTTTCCTATCGCAATGATTCCAGACGCACCCGCCGAACTCAAAGAAGTTTTCCGACTGCTCCAGCAAAAATTACAATTAGTAATGGTATAACCTCGTTTGGACAAATGTAAAAGCCACGGCATTGCTTGTTGTAATGTGCTTTTGGGATATACTTGCTATCGTCCCGGAGAGCTTTAGAGTAGTTTGTAAAGCGAAAAACATATTTTGAAAACATTTTAGTGAACCACACAACCAGCTATTCTTATGAACTTGTTTACATGGATATGGTATATGTTTTGCTTTTTTGCAAAAAACTCGAAAGCTTTGTTTGATTTGCTTGTTTTATGAATTCACGTCTTCACACCTACACGCAACGGAGTAGAATTTGAGAACACATGGCATTAACAAAGCAACCAGGGCCGGCCCCAGAAGACGCGGGGCCCAATGCAAGACCTAGGGGCGGGGCCCCTCTGAGCAGTGGTGTTATTACGTCATCGTGCTTAGTCAACCGTCTTATGACCTTTTTGATGAAGATATTTTAGCAAATTAACTGTATGAATACTAAAAAAGACGAACTGATCTGTATGTAGGCTACAAGCAAACACAGGGGTTCCCAACCTGGGGTACATTTAAGGTTAGGAATAGGCTACAGGGGAAAATATATTAATATATTTTTTTTTAAGGTAAATGTTAGGTACCCAGTATGGATCTGTAGGGACCCAATTTCTCCGATTCTAAGGACCCAATTTTCGCTGATTCTAGGGACCCGATGATAATTTTCTCTGATTCTAGGGGTCAGATTTTCAATTCTAGGGACCCGAATCGGGTCCCCGAAACGCCTTAAAAACCTGTATTAATATACTATTTTTTCCAAATCTTCCAAAGTATAGAAGTTCTATGAAAAGTTCGGTGGATTTTTGTTATTTTACTCGGCCTTTTGCCGCAACAAATTTTAGGGGTACATACTCATCTAGCGAAATGCTGAAGGAATACATGGCCAGAGAAAGGTTGGGAACCTCTGTGATAACACAGCAGTTTCTTTTATGGGGAGTGGGCATAGCTCATGTGTATCCCAGCTGCAGTCATGTTCATGACCAATAGCATGCTGCTGTGGTGGACATTAGACAGTGTGCTGCTACCACTCGTAATCAAGCCGGAAGTTGTAAAGGAAGCTCTGCAATGGAGCGGCGAGCGCAAGTGCAAAGTTACGTCAATCAAACCGACCTAACAAGCGAATTGACATTATAATGCAATTACTTCACTCTTGTTGAACGACACTTTCGTTCGAAGAATAACTGACTTGGAGAAAACTGTTAATATGAACTTTTTGCTTATCTCGCTTTCGGTAACCACAATCGCAGACGCGTTCTTGCATAAAGGTAACGTCTGGGCGCATGATCGACTATCCGCTTTATGGCGCAATACACGAAAAAACAGACTTCACAAGCGAGGAACCCATGCAAATGCCCAAAGTTCTCCAAAAGCCCAAGTTTATAGAACAGGAGTTCCCAACGTTTCTCTGAACATGTACACCTTGTACATTACATTTTTTTTCGAATTTTTAGAATTTCGAAACTATTAAGGTAGACTCCGTTTTTATGTCTCGAAGTTAATTTGTTGCAAATATACAGTAAATGTACCCCGTCAGATAGGCAAATATACCCCTAGTGGTGCATGTATCCCAGGTTAGGAACCTCTATTATAGAACTTACTCATTATATGCTTCATTATGCATGACCATGGAATGCAAACTCTTTTCATGAATTAGAAATGTAATGTACAAAGATATTTCAACTACCGCATTACAGTTGTAGAAACATTTATCAAACGCAATATATACTGCACTGCGTATGGCTGATTGATAAAATAGAAGCATATATCCTCCCAGTATATTGATAAATAGGAACGAGTGTGCTGGATGACATTCACAGTTTTTGCCAAAATCTTTCCAAAAACAGAAGAATCTTTCGAAAAGTGAACAACGTTACGTTAGCAGAACTACCATCAAAGTTAATGCGACAGACACTCGTCTTGACCTGTTCACTGCGAGTTGAATCACTACACACCTTATGCAGTGTGTGGATCTACTTCAGTCTCAACTGACACTAGTAACAACCAAGTTCTATCCACAAAGATTGGGACGTGTTGGAGCGCAGATATAACGCTCAGCATGAGAACTGGGCCTGTTTGATAGCGTACGATAATAATTAGAGGAAATAAATCGTTCATTCAAACGAGATGATTATTTGCTAACAATGAGATTTATAAGCCTTTCTACAATTCTCGAGTATCTGGCAAAAACAACAACCTCCCCAACCACCATGGCGCGGGGCCCAATGCGGTCGCATCGGTTGCAGCGGCTTGAGGCCGGTCCTGAAAGCAACACACAAATACAGGGCCGCAACCAGCTGATAGTTTCGGATGGGGGCAAAATTATTGCAATTTGTTATTGCACCTAACAAATAAAAGTGTTTTTGAAAATTTCAAGGTTTGCCCAAGCCCTAGTTGCGGGCCTGCATAGCTACATGAAAAACGCGGGGATAGATGTGTGGCGGTAAAAAAGTCTACGCTTTAATGGCGCTAACACGGTTATTTTGAATGAACACAAGCGCAGATGTGTGGCACTATCAAAGAGCATACGCATAGATGGCGCAAACGCTGTTGTTAATGATGTTTTTCCCGCTGCATAGTGCTGTGATAATTTCCAAGTAGTCCTACTCTAAAAATGTATGTGGAAGTGGGAGGCTGCAAAAGACCAGCGCTCATTTGGACTGCAGACCCTTCCAGGGTGAAGCTACTTATAGGGCGAAGGGAGCAGTTAATAAAAGTAAGCAAAGTCTGTTGCTCTGAGTATAAGGTTTTGTAGGCACAATGCGTTTATACGATTAATGGAAACAAAATACAGTCCAGGCAATTTTAAAAGAGGAAAATGATAAGAAATTGGTATACCTTCGCAACATTAAGTTTTGCAGTTTTTGCGCATTTTGTAAATATTTGTGATAGCTGAAGATGGGAAGGCGTCACGACGGTTGTGGAATAGTGCAGCGCTGCAATGTGCGTCACAAAATTTAAGCAAGCCGAGAACTACGCGTGCAACCGTTTGTTCAGAAAATGAATTTTCAGTCGATGTGGTGACTCACAAATGACAACAGAAGTTCGTTTGCTACTTGGTACCTACACGATTTGCAGTGATCGCAACGCGATTGAGGACTAAAGGCATTCCACCAAAGGTGTACCCTGGGGGATTGGGGTTGGAGTTAACCCCCCTTGAGCTTGATGTTTTACAAATACTTCATCACTTGCGCAAAGGGGATTAATTGTTTTTGCATACTTTTTGCTTGTTCGTTTGTGAGTTTGCATGCAAATTTCAAGGAAAATTGCAAATGGGCCAAAAAGTAATAATTAGGTTTTGGTGGGAATCTGGATTATCGTCTGCATCCAAAAACCATCCCACCACTTTTTGCAGACCTTTCGCCCACTACACATGTTTAACAGCTCCGAACGATGTTCTTTCTGACAAATTTACTGTATTATTTTCATCTTAACACAACTGAAAAAATATATATATTGCCAAATTGTAACGCATGATATAGTCCTGCGACACAATTCTCATTGCCACTAAATATGAAAACAAGCAGACAAGACACCATCAAAACATAAACTGTTCTTTACTCATAAATCCAACTTTGAACAAGAAAATTTAAGAGATTTCGGTTTTTGTTCGCCCTACTGTCGTGTTTGTTTTTATTATGGCGTTTATAGTGAAATTATGATAAATTTATCAATAAAAAAAACAATGCATCTAATACTTTTTAACAATATGTTGCTGCCATACTCGCACCCCCTTGCAAACCTTTCAAGACCCAGTGTAAGAATCCAGGTTCTAGAAAGAATTGAGATGTATTTTAAAAACTACAAGTGGCAGATAAAATTAGGCTAGCACAGACGTGGGCAAACTACTGCACGCGGGCCGCATGCGGCCCGCAGGGCAGTCACACGTACATAGATAGTACAAGTAATTTTATCGATTAGATTAGAATTATCAAGCTTTTTTCCACACGTTTCATTCGAAACGGCATTTTTACTCAACCAGAAGTGACTATTGATACCTTCATTTTGTGGCAGCTCACGTGAAACTTTTTTTAAGTTTTAAAGCGATTGTAGGTGTAATATATGTAATACGAGCATGCGGCCCGCGGCAGCAACAAAATCTTCAATGTAGCCCTCCGTAGAAAATGTTTGCCCACCCCTGGGCTAGCAGAAATTGGCCAGCCTGCAAAGGGGGGAAGAAAGATAGAGCGTAACGCCTTAAGATAACGATGGCAGTGGTTCACCTCGCTTTAAGGTCATTTCAAGGCCCACAGAACGCACTATCGTGCCAGCCATTTATATGCTGATAACTCGCCAGCCGCTAGCTAGGGAACTGTTCAAACCCTCTAAAGATCCGGAAAGTCTTGCAGTTTAGATTAAAAACAGGAAAGTTTTGGGTTTTGTTTTGATGACGTCATAACGGGAGTAGGTTAACGCATTTTGGATGACGTCATCAGGGTCTGGGCGCCAACGCCAAGAACCAATTTTGACTTTTTAGTGGAAACTAGGCTATAGTACGAGTCTTTAGAGCTTTTGATTGGTTTTCTAAAAAAGTTTTCACCAAACTTTTGTTTTTTTGGCCATAATTTTTAAACCAGAAACACTACAAAGCCAATCAAAGGCTCTAAAAACTCGTATTATAGCCTAGCTTTATTAAAAACTTGAGTCAAAAAATTGGCTCTTTGGTGCCCAGAGCCCGATGACGTCATGCAAAAATGCGTAAACCTACTCCCATTATGACGTCATCAACAAAAAACAAAAATCCAAAACTTACCAATTTTTTTCTGATCGAAACTGCAAAGACTTTCCGGATCTTTAGAGGTTTTGAATAGCTCTCTATCTCTAGCAGCTGGCACGATCGTACCTTCTGCGGGATTTAGATTTGCATGACCCCTTCAGGCAAGTTTCTATCAGATCCACGCAGTAACTTATGTGTTAGAAGTTTTACAATACGAAGAAGCATTTACAGTAGTTACAGCATTTTAATGAAATGCAACTTTTGTAATTTCACTCTTTGGTTGCCCCAGCCTTGGATACCAGGGGCCGTCGGCCCGTTCCTCCCCCCCTCTGCACACCACTGGTTATAGTTTTTACCGTATGCACCTTCATGGTGATGATCAGCTACAGCCAAAACAAGCACATTTTCTGATATGATGTACGTTCATGCTGTTTGAAATAGTGTGTCTAGATCTGTCTCAATCACTTTCTTTTGAATGTTGATTGTATAACGTTCAAACATGCTGCATATATAGCAAGCTGTTTTGAAACATCAGTTGCCGTAATAGCAACGTTTCCACAATTTACTGATAATCTCGCGAGATAATTTCGCCTGTAATGGTAAAACAATGACGTAAGAATGTCTCATCTTGGGCTTTCTTAAGACAATCAAAAGACCAAAGATTCTCATTGATGAGGTTGCTACTAAAACCTCAGGGAAAAGCGCAGCTTTGTAAAAAGGGTTTGAGGTATCAACCTATTTTTAAGGAAGAAGGGAAAACCGATTTCTAGCGTTTATTAATGTGGAAAAAAGTAAGTATTGCTTGAAGGAAGGTCAAGAGCCGCCAGTGAGGAGGTCAACCAATCGTTTGACTGTGTGTAAGCCCACGAAGCAATTTTGAAAAGCAACCATCATAGCCAGCAGCATTGCCGTGGCAACCACCCATTCTTGATAAGGGTTAGACAAAATCGAATAAAAAGCCGCTGTATGCGCCATCGTGGATATAGCGCTGCACACAAGCTGCACGCCCAGCTTGCATCCTTCAGAACACGCATTGGCTAAGGAAGTGGAATGGAAGAAAATGGGAAATCTGCAATAAAACAATCGTTTTGACCGCGGTTTCTGCAAAATTTGAAATGCACATGACAAAAATGCATACACGTCTATGAGAATAAACAAATCGTAAATAATGCCATGTTTCTCGTGACGAAATTAATGCAAAAGTTCCGCAATGATTCACAAACTGTTCTTCTACAGTTGTAGTCTTAGCCAATTTGTGATTTCGCAGTCTCACAAAAGTCATATTTGTTATTGTTTTAGATCAATTTATACATAGTAATTTAAGCTTCTGTTTGAAATATACAGTTATTAGCTCGAGTTGCTCCATAGCTATCGTAAGAAATCGAACCTATAGAAAGAAAATGAAAGCTCATTCTCTGTTAACGCTGGTCTGTGCTGATACAAATTTTCAAATTCATGTTCTCAAATAACTTAATAGTAATGCAGTAGTAGTTGACAAATGATCTGACTCAAGAAATGCTGTTGGTTTAGAGAGCGATCGACCTTTGCCAGCACAGCTTGGGGCACATAACTGTTAAAACCCAAATTAAAACTAGGTACGCGGGAGCAGCGGTATGGCAGGGGGCAGTTAAAAGTTGAGCTCAATGGAAATAAATAAAAAACAAAAAGTCTTCACAACACGTTTATTTGTTTGCAAGTAGTTTTCTTTTGCCAAAATATGAGATTTTTGCGCAATAAGAAGATTTTTATGATAAGACGCTCACACATAATAGAGATGATTGTCTCGCTTGCATGTCAAACAACAATTTCCGCCTAAAAACATGTTGAAAATTACATAAACTATGGTAAAACTTCTGGATGCACGAAAATCTGCAGTAAATTTGTTTAAAGTCAATCTTGACAAATTAAGAAATTACCTACGATACTGTTAATGTGAAAGGAACTTTTACCCCCGTTGCCCTCCTTTGAAAAAGCAAGAAGGGCAATACACCCGCTCTCTGATATCCCTGCATAAAAATGTATGTGTAACCACGTTTTACGCAATATCATCTTTTATCGTTAGATCTTGAAAGTCTGATGAGCATATATCATTGCACAATGCCACGTGTGTGCTTAAAAGATTCTAGCCTGGTTACGGTAGGTAAAGATTCTAGCCTGGTTACGGCAGAGCCTGCCGTAAGTGCTCTTTCGTTCATTTTGCCGCTTCAATTCAATGTTGCTCAAATAGCATTTGTTGTCATTTTTTTGGTTTACGCGCTGTTTATTCGCTTCATGCACATCTAAATCTGCTTACAAGTTTATGATCCAAGCAGTCAAGGTGATGGGCAAATAGACCGAGTCGATTTTTCTCGTTGAACCTTGATCTACAGCGACAATGATCCAGGTTGCCAGACCAAGACCGATGCCGATGAACTTGAAGCCGCCTTCGTCCGAACGTATGTAGTAGTAGAATAAGGAGCCCGGATGCTTGGAACTGATGCTCACGGTGTCCATCGTTGTAACTCAGTTTCTACTGATTTACGCTGAAAGGAACAGTTTATATCAAAGAAATAAGAACAGGTTGATAATTCCTGCTGTACATTCTCTATTTGAGGCCTGCACAACTCAGAAAGCTCGAAGGGCCAAATTATCAGCATAAATTTCCGCGGGCAGCAAAAGTCTATTTCATTTCGATGTAGAGATTTCGTTGTAGTATGGACGAAATTCTGGAACGACAATTACTTATTCGAGGTCGAGTTTTTGCAATATTTTCTGCAATTGAGAAAGCTCTCGCCGGCCGCAAGAAAAGCTTTAGCGAACCACATGCGGCCCACGGGCAGGATGTTGTACAGGCCTGCTTTATTTATTTTATAGAAGAAAAACAATTTTATGCCAGAGGGCGTAGTCATAGCATTTATTATGCAAGCAAATTGCTATCACAAAGGCCGTTACATGACTGTAAGTTTCATTTGTCAGAATTAAAATTGACAAAAATTTACACACATTGGCTGGTTCCACAAATGTGTTTTTAGTGGAAAATACAACGGAATAATATTGTGATCGTAATGGCTTCACTTAGCGTTGTCTGTTCCATTTCAAGGGAAGAAGCTTTTATTATGAGCAAGGTCTCAATAAACTCTGATCAACCTCTTCCGTAGTTCTAATCAATTCATCGATTTTTTGCCTTTGAATGACGTTACTTACACCTTGACGCTTCCCGGAGCGGCAGCAAACACGCCTTTCACGCTTCGTTAAAGCGAAAACACTGGCCCGTTTGATGTACTGTGCACAAATCAACATTGATGCATTTCTTCTCGTTTGACTGTGAATGCAACGGGACTCAACAACTATTCAAATGTTACATCGTTTCTTTGCTTGAATTTTGCAAGTACACCCGCACTTTCGAAAAATTTTTCGCTTTGAATATTTAGTATATTGCTATGCAAGAAATGAACCGGACTAAATGATTGAATACAAGTAGTTATATGGCCAAATTTTTTTAGGTGCAGATTATATCAGTGGATCGAAATACTGGACAGTTTATTCGTTTTTTTTTCCAAATTCCATGAGACTTTAAGGATGTACAAGCGGAACAAAACAAGACTTCTTCAAAAATATCAACATGCTGACAGAGAAATTGTTGCAGCTTCAACTGACCATGAAATAGATGTTCAGCTTTGGGTAGGTGTAAAGCTAGACATGTCTATTCTAAGGCAGGGTATTGACTCACTACTTGCAAATGAGCTGCAATCAAGTTCGACCTGCTGTCGGAAGGTCGCGTTGCCTCTCTGCTTCCCTCTAAATGATTGTGTAATTGAATCGCCCACTGCCGGTCATAAGTGCTTTGTCCCTGAAAGCATTGTAAAAGATTGCTTAACGATTCATAGCCTTTAACTAAAATATAAATCTCTTTTTCCTGACAAGCACCATTCAGAGGCTATGACGCTGAAACACAAGTCTACTACGTGGCTTTAGTCGTACTGGTTGCAAGCACACGTTTCGAGATGGCTTGGCACAGTTAAACATGAAAAGCACGGCAAACAAACAGCCAAATCGATTGGCAAAGACTCAAACTTAGAGACAAAATGAGGGAAAAATTGGAAAAGTAATAACTTAATTGTAATCGATTTTTTGTCTGGCTACATGCGGAATGGGTGTTACCACGTTATGAATAGGAAAGTTCTCACCTCAACTATGGCGTGCAATGTCCACAGGCCTGAGAAACGTTTCAATGAAAATACAGCACTTTTCAGCGAACTGAGCAAATACGTTGAAAGTATCAATTTAGGTTTTGGTTACTTGGCCGTTTCTTTTAATACAAATCTCTAGCTTAAATCCAAAGAAGTAGCTCTTCGTCAGTTGAAACTTCTAAGACTGTTTGAAGAACAGAATAAAAGTCACATTTTTAAAAGTCAAGAATTTTTGCATTACGACAAAATCTCTCTGCTCTGTCAAACAAATAGCGGACTTGTGCGAATGCTCTTTGAAATTTTTGTTTTTCACCTCAAGGTGTGTGGAGTTTTATGGAGTACTGCACTAACTGCAGGTCACGGCAATTTGATAATAATCATTTGTGGAAAAAAAGAAAGATAACACGTTTCTTTGTGCAAATGTTTGTGTGTATTCACTTATGTGCGTTTATAGGTGTCGGTGTGTTTGGGAGAGGGAGAAAGTGACTATTTCTTGTTCTTGTGTGCATGTGTTGCACCTGCGTGCCCATAAGGTACTTACGACAATAAATAAGCATAGAAAAGAACGTCTATAAAACAAACAGGTGAACATTAACATCAGCAAAGAATTGGGTGCAACTGAGTGAAAGTAAAACAAGGCAATAAATACAAATAATCAAATGCAAGCCCTTGGCAAAATCAAACAAAAGCTTAAAAGAATTTCTTTGCAGGAATATCAACGGGAATTTGAAATTTATTTTTGGTCTTGTTAAACGTAGTACTTCACTCATGATGAACTATTCATGAGTATACGCAAAATATTAACCAATTTTAGCCAATAAAGCATTGCCACAAAGCATCAAAGGAAAGATAAATTAATCAAGGTTTGACCTCTTGGATGATAAGCAATGTAAGCAGTGGCGTAGCCAGACCAGGAATTTGGGTGGGAGCCAATATTTGGGGGGGGCAAAATGTTTGATTTTAGGCGAATAACGCTATTTTGTTTGGAAAACCGGCTCTCAAAGCACAAAATGACTATGTTTTCTAAAAATTTGGGGAGCCCTGGCCCTTTTTCCCCCCTCCTGGCTACGCCCATGAATGTAAGAAACGTTTTTCTTAGTATTTATTCATTACCTCTTTCCTAGTGATTTACCGATCAAATCACACTTAGAAAATTGAGACAAAGTTTCCAACTCTTAC
>Ga0210059_1009289_pt1 | contig 15382 bp, 9 predicted proteins | sample Ectturendosymbi2_FD_188042 | JGI IMG/M metagenome (GOLD analysis project Ga0210059, IMG submission 188042) | Ecteinascidia turbinata endosymbiont from Florida, USA - Sample 2 (SPAdes) (version 2) | ecosystem: Host-associated > Tunicates > Ascidians > Unclassified | place: Key West, Florida... | reverse complement strand
CAAGATGGCAGGTTAGTTGGAAGGACCCCCAGTTTTCGTGGTGAGTACAGTCAATTGTTTTTCCACAAATTAAGTGCTTTTCTTGACTATTCTAATCACAAGCAATTTTTCCTTTACAAGGCTTTTGTTTCCATAACTTCAGCCCCCCCCTTAGAAAAATCCTGGCTGCGCCCCTCAGAACAAGAGCATGCACTCACTTATCAATAACTGTTGTGAAACTCCCTTTCACTTATTACGTATGGTTTACGTTCATTCATAAGACATAACACTAATGAATTGTTTTTATTTTTCTACTGCACTTAGAATATAAAATGGCACTCAACAAAATTCTTAACTAAAAGCACATCTTGCAACCTGCTAAAGTCATAAATCGAAGGAGTCATTGAGTTTAGCGTGAGGAAGCTTAGAGTTACTTGAACGAAATATCAACAGAACTATAAGACGTGCTTGATACGGTTAAATTCTTGTTATCAGTTAACGTTTTAAGTAACTCGATATCTGTCGACTGTTCTTTCTACTATTGCGTTTATTCTGTTTTAAGTCAGTTATGAAGAATTGTACCAATTAATGGCGATTCACATAAACGTAGTATGTACTAAAATGCACAAACGTGCATCTTGGAAGTAAATAGGCCTACCAGAATCGGTATCAAAGTACCAACTCTGGCAGTCCTGCCTTATAACACCATGATTTATTATCCTAGGCTAAAATCTAATTACTTTCACCATTGTTGAGAGACATGACACCACTTAACAAGTTCACAACTCCATTTGGGGCTGCCTGCAAGACCGATGTTCAAATGACGTGGATACCGCATGCGCATCGGAAACCAAAATAAGACAAGCGGATGGAATACCTTAACTTTTTAGACCCTGGATTACTAACTTGTTCTAACTTGTTAGTGAGTGTCGGCCAGACCACACGCCAAAGAATCATCTACTTTTATGTCAACGAAGCAATTTCAATGAGTGAGCACAGAGCGCCTACTTATCAGTTCCACTTGGCAATGGTATCTTTTACAGCGTATTGTGTATTGTTAAAATATTACTTTTTTACCGACTTAGGGATTGGAGTCCCCTAAATATTGGGGTCCTGTGGCTGCAGCCTAGTCAGCTCCCCCCCTTAATCCGCCAATGCTGATTTATTCTACATGTACTTCATCCTTACCATCTGAGCTCTGAAAGTGATCTTCAACCTTTTTTGTTATGGTGCACCCTTGAAAACGTTTTGACGAACTCATGCACCCTATTTCTTACAAGGTAAACCGAGGTGAAAAGCGATATGAAAATCATCCTGCAAAGTGACTATTACACTACAATATTAGATAAAACACACAACGAAATCGAGGAAACAATATTTAATGGCTTTTTTGTTGTTGCATGTTATTAACCAATAACTGAAACAGAGGAATAATCTCCTTTTCAATTGCTCACCTCATTAATGGATCGATGTGTGTGATTGAATTTCTCTTTCTAGATTTCATTTCACACAAACAAGAAAAACCACTTTTGCATAAATACTTCGTTGGCATTGGAATAAGCAAGCTACCTCTACATGCAGGTAGAATCATGCCAAAACAACTTTCATTTAGAAGTACCCAAATACTTTTCTTCTGTAGCCTACTCATTTACAGCCACAACTTTTTCAATAATAATTTCATTGCAATCCTTTTTATCAATGGTTGGAGACAGTCTTTTGCAAAACTGCGCATCCTAAAAGCAAATCTCCACAATAGTGCTGCTTTTTGTCTTTGGCAAAAATTTCTCAGAGATTTGCCTGAAAATGTAACTTTGTATTGTAATACTATAAACTTACATCTTCAAATTTTATGCTGTCTGTTTCTGAACACGTGACAACCAACGTTACAGCAAAGCCGTTTACATTTCTGCACGAAACAAATTGACTGTAGTACGGTCTCTCACATGTGCAGCTGTTAAACTATCATTGTTTCAAAACAATGACCCTGCTTACAGTACCAAAATGCTGAAAATCATTTTATCGAAGCTAAAGTTAAAAAAAAAACATCAGGTTCAGTGATACCACACCAAACTGGTTCAACATGAACTTGGCAATGTTTAACAAGAAAAGCTCTTCGCACAAAACGCGACAAACGTCACTTTTATTTTTGAAACCTCTCCAAATGAAAAACCTAAAGAGGAAAACGTGGGGGGACATGGCATATTATATCCACACCGTAGGCGTAGCCAGAGGGGATTAAAGGGGCCTTGCCTCCCCCAAATTTTTAGAACATATTTTGTGCTTTTGAGAGGCGTTTTTCCAAACAAAATAGTGTTATTCGCCTAAAATCAAACAATTTGGCCCACCCCAAATTTGTTTGTCCCCCCCTCAATTCTTGGGCTGGCTACGCCACTGATCCACACCATCTGAAAAGTGGGGAGACACGTCCTCCATTTCCCCCACCTAATTTCGCCCATGTCTTTAAGTACCCTGGCTTAAATAAGCAAGTACCCTGATTCAGTAACTCAGCTACATAATTCAATTGAAAATGGTTCATTGCCTGTTGCGTATGAATCACAAATAATCAACTACAGTAATTACAACAATTAGCTTGACATGGTCTGATGCTTACGCACCAGACTTTAAAATGTGCAAAATCTAGGTTAAATCTTGAAAGTAATTGGTTGGTTAATGGCTCATTTTTGCTAACAGAAAGTTTTGTAAAAAGTACGTGTTTAGTGTGACAAGTCAGTGATGCACCCTTGTGAACCCTGTCGAAGTGGTGCAACTCACGCATATTTTGGTGCACCCAAGGATGCACCGTGCACACCGGTTGAAGAGCGCTGCTCTAAATTACCCATGCAAACACACCAACTTCAGTTTCTCGTATCAAGAACGTCATTTTCCGATACCATTACGTCATAGAGAAAAACATCAGTTCTATTGAAACTTAGCAACATTACTTTTTCAGAGTTCTTCACTTCACCCGCCAAAATTTGATAAACCCAACTGGTGACAAGGCTACAGCTTGTGACCAGTGACGGATTTATGCGTAGGCCATGGCCTAGGGTCCCGCGCAAATCTTTCCTATAAGGAATCATTACTAACTTAAAATTTGGGTAACTGCGCAGAGGCATAACTTCACAGTTTACTTTGAAACGACGGAAGATGCAAACGTCAGGACTCTTGTCAGTACAGTAATAGCACGATAATATTGTTTATTTAAGCAATACAATAATGGCAATGCTGCTTTTCATGGGAGTTCTGCAGTGTCTACCGGCCTTGCGTTAGAACCTGATGTTACAGCCGTCCTAAATTACGAAAAACTTATTGATAGCTTCGCTTGCCTGAAGGTACGTAAAAAACATTTGTGATAGACTGTGACTGTTGGATGTGTTGGTGACAAACATTTGGTATCGGTTGATGCAGATAATTACATATTTGCCCTCTTCTTACAATTGCTTGTGCTAGTAAGGGCTATCAATTGCTTGTGCTACAATTGCTTGTGCTAGTAAGGGCTATCTGTAGTAACGGTTTCAAATATGCTTTACAGAAAGACTTAGAGCAGTGTTTCCCACCTTATTAGGCTTGCAACCCTGCAGAAGAGAAATATAATTTTCTGCACCAACTGGCGAACCCATAACAATTTGCTTCAAGGTTTGATGATATTTTGAAAACGTATTTTCATGATATATTGAAAAAAGTATTAGCATTTTGGCAGGGCCGGATTAAGGGGGGGCAACGGGGGCAATTGCCCCAGGCCCTCCGCTCCAAGGTGGCCCCCCATGATGACATTTATTTGTTTTAAATAAAATATTCGTTTCAAAAATTGTGATTCAAAAGCGATACAAGAATACAACTCTATATTCCGGTGTTGCTTTGAGTGTCATTAACCATTTCACTGCAAGTTTGGCTTTCTGCCAGTTTTAGTAATCAGTCTAATCACTACTGAATACAAATATTTCGGTTTTGTTCAATGCAAATATTTTTGAGTTTCGCTTGTAACTTATCCTAATAATCGTTCTTTAGGCATGGGTTTATCTACTCGTGCATCACGACTGCTGCACAAATGTCACGAAAACGATACTATATGCATGCTTTAAGCAGCAAAGCTAGTTCTGCTGTGGTTGCTGCTTAATATCAATTCCGTAACTTCTTGTGGCGTCTGGAGGTAGCCGCAAACGAACTGTGACCCTCTGTTTCGTCATAAAGGGCAACCTATGGTGGAAACGCACTTTTCTTCCGATAGCTACTATCCTTGCGTATCATCATAAACATATGAAGTTAGTAAAGCCATTTACATCACATGTAATTGCGTGGTCCGTCAGAAAAGGTTTTTGATCAGTCGGTTTGTAGAACGAAAGAGCAGAAAACGACATTGCAGTGTTTAGCTAGCGAGATGCCGAAATCTGTAATGCCATCAGCAGCTAAAAATGGAAAAGTTTTTGAGGGGAAAAAGCGCAGGAATCTGGCAGTGTTAGCTAAAACGCCGCGACGAAACGTTTTTTTCCAGCAGAGCTTTTAAAGCACCAATGTTAAAACAGTGGGGTTAACCAGAGCACCTGGAAACGTAGGTGAAAATGACGATATAAGTTTCGAAGCACCTTTCACACTCAGCGTGGCTAGCCATATTGACATGTTAGTTTTCCGGTGTTTTTGTTTGTAATCTCTGGTTTCTGCTTACTGTTCGGGTGAATGTTGTTTCTTGCCGTGTCACTCTCTAGCTTGTGGAAATACTCTTTCTTAGTAAGAACACACTGTAGCGTTTATATCATAAACTTTCTTCTCGCAGCTGACTGTATGTGCAGTTGAGAACCGTATTTATTGATTGAAGCGTCGGCTTATAAAGTTTTTTCATCATTTCATGCGGCGTACAATCAGGTCGGCTTAGATTTTTCATTTCTTTGCTTTATCGAAACGTATAGATGACGCTCAGTCTTTCCTTGGCTACGTTTTGTCGACAAAACTCTTCTTTCGCATCCGATTTTTTTCAGGATCACGTGCACATCCGTCACAGAAGGATTATGATAAAAAGAAGGCAGTTGTAGTAGGGGAAGCATCATTGATACTGGGATTGCCAATTAAATGGGAAATGCAAGAGTACGCGAACGTCGAGAATGCATCTCAGAGGCGTAGGTAACCGGGTCTAGGACATTTCGGCGACTCCGATTCGGCGACCCTGTTTCGGCGACGGGACGTTTCGGCGATGGTGGTCGCAGATGTTTTATACGAAAAAAGTGTTTTTGAATTACTTCAATGGTTAAACTACAAAGGATGTTTGCTTGATAAGCATTTTTGTTGTCATCCTGAGGGTAGGTGTGGTTTCTCTTCCGCCGGTGGCTTGGTAGAGTTTAGTGCGACCGTGACCATGTGTGGAAGGAAATATGGCTTGTGACGTTTCTTTTTGCTGGCATGAGGCGTTTGCGAGTTTACACAAAAATTAAGCCTGGACGACAATTATTGCTTCAGCTTTCGCGTAGTTATTCTGATTGCATTTCAGAGATAATTTAAGAGTATATTCGTTGTTTCTTTCTGTCGGTGTACGAATATATTCGTACTTCCGAACCCTTGCCAACAGTTGCCTCCCGGAGTGCGAACTCCTGTTCTAACAGTGTGGTGCCAGAAATTGCCTCTGGGCGAACGCGAACACGCGTTTGGCGGAGCGGGATGCCAGAGTTTGCTCAAAGGCAAACTCCAAGTCACACGCTTACAATCAAATGCCAAACAGGCCTAAGCTTTTTCTATGGACGTCTGACAAATATTCTGGCCACCTTGGCCATGAATACCAACAGTAGAAATTTTCCTAGAGCAACTGAGCAGGCTTGACACTATGTGTAAGTTCAAAAATTTGGAAGCAACAACGTTGATGTAAGTCCATCGCCGAAACATGCATCGCCGAAACGTCCATCGCCGAAACGGCATCGCCGAAATATCCCATTGCGTAGGTGACCGATGTTCAAGTGCGGTTTACGATCAAGGGCAGCTTACATTAATTTTTAACACTATTTCGTGCGGCTTACAATCAAAGGCGACTAACAATCGAGTTAATACGGCGGGCACACACTCGACTACCGGAAAAAGCAAACGAGAACGTTGCGAATCAGCGAAAACATAAATTTTACAAGCGATGACGTCATGAATTACGTCATAGGGGCTCTCCAGTGAAAATTGCCCCAGGCCCAACTACCCCTTAATCCGGCTCTGCATTTTGGCACCCCTGACGGCCCTGAGTATTGTAAATGGCACCCTAGGATGCCGCGGTATCCGGTTGGAAACCACTGACTTAGAGTAATGGTCTAGCCAGGCATTTCGATTGGAGTGATAAAAAACACGGATACGTCGCTTTGGTCATGAGATTAAAGAAATAGTCATAAATTGACGTCATTGTGACAAAATGGCCCACGTGTCCCCTTGGCTATGCCCCTGTCGTACAGTACACCTTGTTGCTCTGTATAGGCTAGTGTTTTACCGCAAAGGTAGAGTTTTAAAGCTGTATAAAATTTCGTCATTTAATTTATCAGTGGTGGATTTCAGTTGTCAAAGTTGTTGTAGCAGTAAATCATTTAGTCACTTCTGAAATACTAGATCCCTAGTCACTGCGGCAGAGTGGTCTGTAGTAGTAAGCCATTTGTCAAGTACGCTGTTTCTGAAATATTTGAGCCTTAGTAGGCAAATTTGTATCGTGTTTGATGTGGATCCTACGTTTGGTTGTTTCCAACTAGATTGCCAGTATACAGAGCTTGCTTGTTGAATCTCTGGACGGAAACGTACCAATGGATTATTCTTCACCTGATTGTCACACGCATGTTTCTGAATGCTTGTTCGTGAGCATGGAAATACCAGAATGTACAGTAGACCCCGCTTAAGAAATCCACGGAGAATAAATCTGCTGCTTATTTAAATTGAAATCATGTTGGGACAGAATTTTAGCATTGAAAAAACATCCGTTGTAAATCTAAACGCCGCTTTATAATCCAGTATTCATTCCATTTTCTCATTTTTGGTTACCGAGTTTCTAGAAATTAGCAGTATAAGAACTATCTTACTGTTTATTTAACTCTAATTTTTGCGGCGTCGATTATAAAATCCACAACTTATTAAATCAAAAAATGCTTGGTACAGAGGTAGATGTATTAAGTTCGGTCTACTGTACTTGCAAAGTCTATTTTAAAACTTAGCAAGCAGATGTCAGAACAAAACCAAAACTTTGAAAACGTTACAAGAAAATAGCCAGAACTTACTTGGTGAACAATTTTGGTACAAAATACCAAAATTAAGTGAAAACAATGGTTTCCTGTCTTGTTATCATGGGCTTTAGATAGAGCTCACACTACTTTTCTAGTGCACCACAAATAACATCACGAAAAGGTTTGAGTTCCACAAACAACTGATATGTTATGTTCAGTAACCGGATTTTCAAGCGTTTTTTTTGCGGGAAGTAAATTTTCCTGTTTGATATTTGAGCCTCTCATGAGTGCAATTTCTTTGTGCAAATCTGCAGTACTGGCTGGATCCTTTGCAACATGTCCATACGTGTAAAAAATCAACTACCTTTATGATGTTCATTTAAATAAAGATGCTTTTAAACGCCATTTAGGAATTAGTTATGCTTTTTGCTCTAATCTACAATTTCGTGAAATGCATCTGTCTGCGTAAGCAAAATTTGACTAAGATGTTACTCCAAAGTTTCGAGAGAATGCTCTTTGTTTGCAAGGTTATTTGTGGAAGGATTGTTAGCTCAACCTGACATTATCTGTAGCTTTGCACAAACAACTGGTATGAACGGCAGTGCACTTCTTGCACATAAGCTTGGTAATATTTTGTATTGCGCAGGTGCTTTTTCACGTTCCCTGCCAAACCGTACCTTCGATTTGGCCTGGAGATACCATTCTTATCTCGCTGCAAGCCATGCCAATTTATCAAGCACACGAAAAACCCCGCGACGTATCCAAGATTGTCCACATACCGGGTAAATTTATTTAAGAGTTGCTATTACACAGCAGACGACAATGCAACGCCAAAGCTTTTAACCCAAGCACGACCAATTCTGTAGAGCAGGGGTGGCCAACCAGTCACAGACCAACAACCATGTTTCTTACTGTGTTACCGCAATGAGCCAAATCATACACATGGGCACACATGAACATCACCCCACACAGCGGCGTGCAGAGGGGTGGGCGAACGGGGCAATGGCCACGGGCATCCAAGGCAGGGGGCATCCAAAGAGTGAAATTACAAAAATTAAAATACTGTAACTACATGATTTTTCCTATTGTAAGACTGCTAACTCTTGCTGCATGGATTTAATTTTTCGATATTTTTTTTTGTCAACACTAGTTTTTACGTATTCAAATGCTAGTAATTCTCACATTCTTTAACACCAGGGACCTGCATTCTAGGTGTGAGGTGCACACCCAATCAAACTGGTAGTGATATCAGTAGCGCAGACAGCCCAAAAACTTGGGGGGCCAAACTGTTTGGTTTTAGGCGAATAACACTATGTTGTTTCGGATACTGCCTCTCAAAGCACAAAAACACTATATGCTCTAAACCAGGGGTGTGCAACATTTTTTGTCGGTGGGCCATATAACCAACTTAATACATCTAGCTCGGCCACACGAAAAATTTAATTTTTTCATGTACACAATGAATTAAAAAATTCTCACAATGTCGGATTTTCATGCATGATGGGGAAAAATCAGTGTTGGCAAGGGCCACACTGAATGGCTTGGCGGGACGGGTTGTGGCCCGCGGGCCGCCTGTTGCACACCCCTGCTCTAAATATTTTTGGGGGCCATTGCCCCCCAGTCACCCCTGGCTACGCCTATAAGTGGCGTGACATTCTTCAGTGCGACAGATATATTCCAGATCGTGCGATCAAAGGAAAGTCACAACAAAAAGATTGAAAGATAATTATGGACGTTTTTACAATTTTCTGAGCTAAATTTCAAAACTGTCCTATTTCAGCTTGCTTGATTTAGCTGACTTTTTGATGCATCACTAGTTTCCCGTTTCATATTTTGATGTGGCAACCCTCGGTAGGCGCTAATACAGCCGCACCCCTGTGCTTACCATATGCGCATCATTTCGAGCTTTGTCCGTAATTGACAGTTCAGGCGGATTAATCATAACGTCTCGCAAAAGCCAGTATCTGTTCTGCACCCCAGTAGTTGTACACATATAACAGCCACACAAAACGAAAGTTTCTTGCGTGCTTTATGCGCATTCTCAATTCTTGTGTAGTTTAGCAAGTTTAAAACTGTCATCCCTGGGTGTCCGCCATCCCAACCACATACCTTCTTTGCTCGACTGAACTGTCGACGAGACATTTGGGCAGCGCTATATTTTTGCAGTTGTAAACTGCGCTGATGTAGCACTGAGTGCGTTTTATTGCGCTGTTTAAACGCGTTGCCGGTTTTTTGCAACTATGAACTGCTCTGTCGTAGCGTTGAGTTCTGTGTTTTGTTCCGGTCTTCTAACTTGTAGCGCTAATATGTTCATTACAGTGACACATTGTACAACAACGAGTAAGGAGAGTGCGTGTACTGTAGAATAATATGCATGCTGTGTCAATAAGCTTCGCCAAAACGTTTTGTGTACAAACGAGCATATGTTGTCAAATTGTGACGTTACTGACAGCGTATATCCGGTAACAATGACCACCATACGCCACTGCTCAATACTAGAGTTTGGTAGGGGCCAGAGTCGTATCAGCCACGCTCCATACCCTCTAATTAGGGGGGGCACGCTGTCACAGGGGGCCCAAAATTCAGTCCCGTCACCACTTAGCCCCACAGAAAGGTTCGATCCCCCAAATTGAAATATGAAGCACTCGAAATCAATGAAGTTAGGGGGGCCTTTGAAAGAAAAATGCTTATGCATTACAGTTAATTTGGGCCCTTTTGAAAGCAAGGTATTTACACATTACAATTGCTGTTGGGGACCCCTTTGAAAGCAAAGCAGCCTGCTTGTACATTGCAGTTGCTGTTGGGCCCCTTTGAAAGTAAGGTACTTTACACATTACTGTAGCAAAGGGGGTCCCGAGACAAGTGCTTCACTTGCCTTCCCTTAAACGCACCACTGTATATAAACCTGACAATGATCTTATATGAAAATATGACACCGATTGAACATGTTGTGCTTCATTCATCCTATATGCGCTTTTTCTCACCTGATGTGCGCATGTAAACAAATGTGAAGACACTGTCTACGGAAAGAAACAGAGTAGGCCTATATAATTCGCCTACGCAGTAAATGTGTAAAATGAATCATTTCAATTTATTTTGCAAATCATGTTTGGTTCTATTTTTAACACTTATCATGGCGCTCCGATTTTATTCCGAACCACCATAGATTTAGAGATTTTTTATATAAAATAGGGATTTTTTGGTACTGTTCTAGGGATTTTTGGAGATGCATTTGTGAGAGCGCTGAGTTTCATACTGCGTGGAAAAGAAGCCTGCATAAGTGTAGTCACCTTGCAGCGTGTAGACAAATCTGTCACACTCGCACTAACTATTGATTTTGCGAACTTGTGGAAGCATTGCTGCAGATTCACCCATATGCTTCTTTTCACACAGTATAATAAATCTACGTGGCTTACCGCTATCAGTAGTAACTGTCTCGCTGCATTACTGCCAAGATGTCTGCGTTCAACAATCATATGCAACAAAACGCCTGCTACCGTAACAAGTAGTAAATCTTTTAGGATTTACAGCGACGCTATTTTTACGCAATGAAGACCAAGAGTAGAACAATATGCTCGCAGGTTTCACAACATGCCTTTGCACTCTGCAGGCAAAGGAGAGGACATGTCGAGTGAACTGCAGGCTTGTCACTGCATGTGATGACTCCACAAATGTGAACATTGCTCTTGTGCAGTGTGAGTTTCATACCGGCAAATAAACTGTCATTGTAAGAATTAAATCAATTCGTCGGAATTAAGCTGCTGACTTAAAGCTTTCTAAAACATTTTGGTTTTTAATCCCAATTTCCAGGGGGGGATAATGCCCGTTTTGCCCTCCCTGCGGACGCCCGTGGTTACCAGCGAGGGTTATATTACGGTTTGTCTTGTTATTTCTTCCTATGCTCCAGTGTTTTCAGGCTGCTTCATGGGAAACGACGAAGTGGAAAAGACATGGTATTGCAAGTTGGAACGATTACGCAGTAAGTCAACAACTTCAAATGTTTTAAATTTTATGAACTCTTCCTTCGCCGATGTGAAACAACCGTTTACCAATGCTACTTGATTTTTTATCAAATCCATGGTTTGGCAACAGGAAGAGCGCAGTAGCATCAGAGTAACATAACCGAAATCATAGGGAGCAAAAATTACCAAACAAAATGCATTTTTTGTCCATCAGGCAGAAATATTTCTCAAAAGTTTACGTTTTTTAGCCAGAAAATTGACAGTTTTCTTAAAATACCGTTGTTCGGCCAACACTCTTTCTTGCTTTTACTCATTCATTAAGATGTGAACCTGACAGCTAGCATAATTTGGTCAATAAAGTCATGAACAGACTCATTCTCTTGTTTCATTCAATATAAACGTTTGCTAATTCTTCAAGAACGTGGTGATACTTTTGCCTAACGAAGTGCTATTTTCAGATGCTTTAGGCATTATACTCCCTGCTGGCTCCATTTTGTAACGTCTGTTACGGCCAGACTTGCAAATGGTGAAATAATCTTCACATTTTCCATCCTTGACCAGTGTTTTCCAACAGGGGTGCCACTTAGAATACTCAGAGGCGCCGTAAATTGATATATTTTTCAATAAAACATTATAACTACATTTTCAAAATGTCATTAAACCTATATTTTTCAGTAAAACATTGAAACAGCATTTTCAAAATGTCGTCAGCAAATTGATGTCATCATACCTCATAGCAATATGGTTTCTCTGTGCCACAAATTGATGATCTCTTTTGTAGGGTGCCGTAAATCTAAAAAGTTGGGAACCACTGCCTTAGACAGTAGGCAGCATCATGTCTTCTTCGATAAAATATTATTGCAATTTATGTTAAGTCTTACATTTTTGACAAAAAGTGCTGTTGGAAATTAACTGCATAAAAAGGCGACCCACTCAAATAAAAAATGCATTGTGTAAAGTTCAGAAAACTTGCTTTTAAACCAGTTGTTCACAACCTTTTTCGTCCCATGAACCATCTTTTTAAATAAAAATATCCCATGGACCACTTTGCCATGCTGACACCTCGTGAACTAGTCTAGGTATGGGCAATAAATTTTGCTCGGGGGGTCATTTTCAGAAGGCCGCGCTTAGCGGAGGGCCAAAACTTCTCATTTGATTGGTAATGGTAATGGTTTATTGTTTCATATGACTCAGCCAATAAGCAGAAGCACCATAAAAGCCATCGCATGCAGTAAACCAACCATTAGCGAACATTAGAGCAAATGAGAATACAATGGAACAATAGCTGATCAGTGTAAACAAAGAGGGGCGCTGTGTCACATAGGATTGGCGAAAGACCGTGGCGGTCATCTGGTCAACCAACCCCGTTATTGTAAAATAAATAAATAAATAAAACATTAATGGCACACAGATAAGGTCTTAATATATTTGTTATTGCGCAAATACACTTTATTCAGGGCAAGCAATTCAATAAGACAAATGGTACCACACACACTTTTCAACAAACTTCAGATTTAAAGATTTTTGCTGAATGCGTCGGCGGACCTGCATCCACTGACGCGTCCACCGAAAACCCTGTGTTGGGACACATGTGGCCCGCGGGCCGCTAAGTGCACTAAGGTCAGTGAACGCAAGGTTATGTTCAGTCTTAGTCCTTAAATAAAAGTAATCAAGGATTTGTGAAAATCACTGTGGGCCACTAGAAATTCCCTGTTGAGAATCGCTGTTTTAAACGACAAGCGTCTTGCAAAAAGTTGCTATAGCCGCCTCCGCAACGGTGTCGGATGTTTCCCCTCCTGTTTACACGAATGAGGTATGGCCCCTTCTCCGGTCTGTGAGTGTGGCTCAGAGGAACAGACCTTCATAGTCCAATCCATCAACCTATTGAGTTCACGGCCTGACTGTTCTGGATGACGAAACAATCGAACGGCTGCTCAACACCTATCCCGGTATTTGATGTGGCGTGGCCTAGCAGTGGATTACTAGAACTGGCTCAAACGATGAAGAAGCTATGCCAGGAAAATGTCGGTGAAAAAATTGCAATAAGGAATGAGTTTTGCGCAGAGCATGCAGCTGTTTCATGAATTAACTAGTAAAATTGGCTTTTCAACATGATTTTTTTGTTAAGTTATAATGAAAACAACCAAAAGGAGCAGATACAAGGCTGGATTGTGTTTTTTCGCGGTTTTAAGCGTGATGCCAATTAAACTATAGTTCTACTGCTATTCAAAAAACGTTTTATTGCTTTTTATTAGTTACCCTGTAATGAACTATTGCAAATTTGCTCTTTGTGAAGCTAGGTATTCAACTTTTTTTCATGCTATGTACAAAAAGATCACAACAAGAACGTTTAACAACAAACCATTCCGCAAAGTGTTGATTCTCAGAGTATCAACAAAACGTTTTTATAACCATAATTGTTGACTGTATGTTCTAAAAAATAAAAAAGTTTAAAAATGGGTTAAACTTTATTTCAGAAAAATTTACCTATATTTTTTTGCTTCTGACTAATACTTGCTTTTATTACTGCGGTGTGCGGTAGATTGCCTCATTTTTATGCCAGATTCCAATGACAATTATTCTGGTTATTTCGAAGACAAATACAGTGATGATGAGGAATACGACGGCGACTACGAGTACGCAGGTGAATAATTGCTCCAATGAGGACTAATAAAGTAACCCAAGGGCCACATTATGACTACCCGAGGGCTGCAATATCACGCTGACGCGACAATGGCGGTACCTGAACCTTACCATAGAAACAGCTTTTACATTTTATTTCCTGCGGCTGGTAACATGAGTTATAGGCAAATCATTTCCAGCCGTCTCTATACGTACGTTCAAAAGGAACTTGTTCACTCGCTACCCGAGAACGTTTAAACAGTGGTGAATAAAGTAAATAACGTAAATGTTAATTATTTGAAAAATCCCCAAATGCAACGCGGGCCGCACAAAACACCCTCGGGGGTCACATCCGGCCCGCTGACCGCATGTTTGAGACCCCTGGTTTACACTATACACAACATTTGATCAATCATGGACAATTGGTAAACCATACTGCTTTGATCAGGTTCGACTAAAAGCTGAATTAGGATAGGTTCTGAGCAGTTTCGTTGATTTGCACTGATCTATTTCTTTGACTTACATCAAAAACCTTGATTTACCTAAAAATTGTTGGTGCTACTTTCGAAATTTGGGGGGCATTGCCCGCACTGCTCCCCCTGGCTACGCGCCTGGTGGATGCCCAGATAAACACAGGTGTGAAAACGAAACAACAGTATGCTCGATATTCGTTGATGAAGACTATTTCTTCAGTGAAGTCCTTGGCCATGCAAGGTTTACAATTCGAGGGATCTGGGAAGTTGTCCGGTGGCAGTTGTCCAGGTGGATGTAGTCCGGATACACTTGAAAGGTTGAACAAAGCTTTACAGGGGTCAAAATGTCAATGTATCAGGCATGTTGCAGTCAGTTCAGATGGTGAAATCAGAATTGGAACACCTTCGTTGCGACGGGTTTTTCAGCACAATTTACAAGCAAGCAAAGAAATAAATTTACGCATCGGACCTCTGACTAATATTCATGCCCAGAAAGATAAAAATGCCCAGGTACGTCACTGACGACGACACAGACACAGCTCAGTGTGAATCCAACGCCGTTGAAGATCTGTCTTACGCTTAGTATTTCAAAGCAGGGGTGTGCAACCAAGGCGTGCGAGAAGGCATTTTACTGGGGGGGGGCGGAAAAAATTTGCCCTGAAAATAACAATTTGCCCTAAAAACAAACAATTTTCCCTGAACTAACTTTTTAGTTTAATTCGAATGGGGCTTGAAACCTTTTGTAAATATGTTCTATACAGTTGAATTCGTTTGTAACGGCTCCGTCTGTAACGACAATGCGCCTATAACGTTACAATTTGTTCGGTCCCGATGGCATCTTTTACATGCATTTCAATTCGATTATAACGTCAATTCGGCAATAACGTTCATTATGCAATCCCCTCGAGATGCCGTTATAGGCAGATTCTATAGTTACCTTGCTTGTACTCAATGGGGTGGAGTTCCTTGCGTGTTGTGTTCTCCCAGACAATTAACTTTACGGTAATTGCCTTTACTGATGCAAATATGTACGCGATTTTGGTGGCGCAACGCAGTGGTTAAAAGCGACGGTTCCGGACCAAAGGGTCTGACCCTACACCTGCCTGTGTTATCGTAAGTGCTGTGCGGTTGAGCAAGGCACTTAAACACGCGCACTCAAAGGAGCTTACCGAATTCTTAG
>Ga0210059_1009288_pt1 | contig 15382 bp, 9 predicted proteins | sample Ectturendosymbi2_FD_188042 | JGI IMG/M metagenome (GOLD analysis project Ga0210059, IMG submission 188042) | Ecteinascidia turbinata endosymbiont from Florida, USA - Sample 2 (SPAdes) (version 2) | ecosystem: Host-associated > Tunicates > Ascidians > Unclassified | place: Key West, Florida... | reverse complement strand
ATGAACATGGTCTGTTATGAAAGTGGTCTGTTTTCAACAGGTCTGTTATGAATGGGTCTGTTGTGAACGTGGTCTGTTTTGAATGGTCTGTTATGAATGGTCTGTTATGAACGGGTCTGTTTTGAATAGGAACCGAACACAACATGCTAAGAAAAAATAGCAATATGGGTTGATACAAACACTGCAGCCTATATGATCAACTACCAAGGAATGTGTACAAATGCACATTTCCAATGACAAATGATTCATAACCTCAACAAGAATATTTTATAAAAATGGCAGTGCTTCACTGCACTGCATTAGCATAAGTGGATTATGCAGTACTGTTCATGAAAGCTTCATTTCACAGCATTAAATTGAAGCAATAAAATTTGGCAGGATGCAGCATTTGCAATTCATTACATGAAACAAACGGAAAATTTTGAAAACCTAAATAGTATAATATCACAGCTACATTACCACCACGCAACATATTACAGCTGCACTTACGTAGTTAATTTTATTCATGAACACTTCATGGAAACAGATTTGTACTTGCAAGTCTCACAACATCAAGCAAGTTTGAAATACGAAAACTTCACACTATCATATCACAGCTACACCACATTAGTACCGCAAAACATTTTGCAGCTACAGCGACATTTTAGTTGTACACTTTACAGCATCAATAATTTGAGGTTTAAAAAAATTAGGGTTAGTTGGAATGGTGAGTTACCACTTCTACACGTTCCTAGTTTTAAAATGTTTCTAACTCTACCCAAATTTGAATGAACTTGTTTCAGTTGGCCCAATTTTGATTTGGGCTGTTGTAATTTGTTCCAATATTTATAATATATGCAAATCTAAATGACACTCTTCCAATTTGGCCAGATGTTTCTAATTGTACCCAGGTTTGAATGAAGCTGTTTCAATTAACCAGATATGATTAAGGCTGTTGGAATTTGCCCAAATATTTATAATATATGCAAATTTAAATGAAGTGGTTGTATATTATTCAAACTGAAATGAAGCTTTTTGAAGTTCTCTAAAATTGTGAAAGCTGTTTGAAGTACCCCAAAAATGAATAAAGCTGTTTGAAGTTACCCAAAATTGCATAAAGATGTTCCACTTGGCCCGAATTTGAATGGAGCTATTGTTGTTTGGCCAGAGTTGATTTAGTCTTTTGGAATTTACCCGAATTTTTCCAATTTATGGAAACATTTCTAACTTCACCCAAATTTGAATGAAGTAGTCCCAATTTGCTCAAATTTCATTAAGGTTGTCAAAATATACCCAAATGATTTTGATTTTATCCAAATTTGAATAAAACTCTTGCAATTCACCCAGACATTTTTGAACGTACTAAAATTTTAATGGAGCTTTTCTATATAGCCCATCTTTGAACAAGACTGTTTGAAGTTGCCCACAATTGAATGAAGCTGTTGCAAATTGGCAAAATATGGTTTGACTGATGTACTTCACCCAAGTGTTTCCAATTAATCTAAATGATTTTGTTTTCACCCACGTTTGATTGAAGCTTTTCTCGTTTGTCCATATTTAATTGAAGCTGTTGGACCTTACCCAAATGCTCCTATTTTACTCAAATATTTCTAATTTTACCCAAAACGTTATTAAAGTTTTTTAGTTGGCCCAAATTTGATGAAGGCTGCTGGAATTACCACATGATTCCAGTTCACTCAAGGGCAATGTTTATTTTGCCATCAGGGGCAAAAAAGAATGGCAAATTAGTCTCAGAATATTTTTCCGTTTTGGCCATTATTTTGCCGTTGATTTGGTTATTATTTTGCCTTAGTTTGGAAAATAGACACTACCTCACTTGCATGTGAATGTAGCTGTATACTTTGTCCAAATTTTGAAAATTTTTGCCCGAATAATGGCCAATTTTTCAGCGTTGGGGATGTGACCGCATCCCCTGCATCCCCATGCTGTTCGCTTATGCATGGAGTAGCATGAAATGTGTCATAAAAGTTTGTGAAATAGGTTATATTGCAATTTGGTGAATTGCAGTACCTACTGTCCATGTAATACGACTTACAAAGTGCTGTGAATCCTCATGTTTGGCACTCTGTTGTATTGTACTGCAGATAATAGACTGGTTAATAATCTTGACTGAAATCAACAAAGTGGCTTTGCAGTGCAAAAACAAACTCCCATTTCCTGCCCTGTAGAAGCTATTCAAATTCTATTAAAGTCACTTGAGTGCAATTGCGATGCGACGCGGTTTTCGTGACCTCATCGCCCAGCAGTTCTCAACGATTTTCTCTGCTGGCGGTTATTTTTCAGACTACGCTAAACAATCACGTTTTGGCGATTCCAACTACAACAACGAAACAGCACCTTTGTGTAGTGGAATCAGCTTTCACCTTTTCAGTTTAACCTATTCCCAAGCTTTCGCAATACCATAGGCCAATCGCACGAAGCAAATCTTCGAATTCCTTGCAATGTAAACACGCCCCAATGTCGAGTTCGCAAGTGCGTTCTCGCAGGTAAGCCAAGGGCGACGATTCGCTCACGCGTCAATCCGATAACAGTGCAGTGTAAAGTGGGTAATTGACTCCAACTGTGCCAGAAAACACTGAATCCTCCCCCCTATTTGTGCTGCAATGTTTACTGATCTGAGGTTGAAATTATACTGTTGCAAGTATTATTTTCGGTGCTGGGCAGTTAGGAAGCAAATGCAAGAACGGGCTATGCAATTTGTGCTCAGGGTCGGATCCAGAGGGGGGCGATTGGGGCTATCGCCCCCTATAAAACCTACGAAGGTAACTTTTTTCACCATGATGTTGCAAAATTAGGATAACAGCATTCGCGATTAAGACCATTTTCCGTCCACTGTTTTGTCACAGCAGGAGTTGTGAAATATAATTAATTTCTCTTGCGGTATAGAGAATCCGCAATGGGATTTGACTACCAAATATTACTGAAATCGCTCCCCTAAACTTACTAGCTGGATCCGCCCCTGTTTGTGGACCATAATCTGCGGAAGCAAAGTGAAACTTCAGGAACCTGCATTGGTTGAAAACCTGAATAAGAAGTAGAATCACTGCGAAAAAGCTAAGTTCGTTGGCTGTCTGGCATTATTTCCAGGGTATTTTAAATAAAAGTGGGTAAAATTCCCCGTAAATGTATTTAGTAGAGCAGTAAACGTTTTAACATATTTGGGGTGGCTCTAAACTGAAAGTAAGCTTTTAAAGAGAATTAGGAAACCGTAAAGGCAAGCCCTCACGGTTTACCAAAGGTAAAACAGACTGTGGACGAATTCATTACATTTTTTCTTTTCACTTCACTTATTAAAAACATCATTTTTGACGTTTCAAGTGCAACAACTTAAGACCTGCTAGGTTTGCATTCGTAATTTTCATAGATGTAAACTTTCCTCAAAAAATCAGCATTGGTTAGTATTGACTGCTGGTTCCAACACCGCTGAATGAAATCTCAGCATCGAAGTTGTTGAAGCAATAGAAAGATGCACGCTTTTCTTCCTCCACTTTAGAACTGTTAACCTATGGGCATTATGGATTTATTACAGCACCTTAACTGTACGACTTTCCACTTTGTTAGTGGTAGTTCAAATTGAGAATAGAGAATAATCTGCAATCTAATTTTCCTGCTTGACGAGTTGAAACAAATTCGCATCCGAAAGTAAATCTTTGAACATAAGTCAACATTATATTGGTCTCGATATTCTATTACATAATTTTGACCATTTTCTTGTCGACCATGTTGTCTCAAATCGGGCATTTGCCCCCCGGAAATTGAGACTAAGAACCAAAAATTTCTAGGAAAACGAATGTCAGCAGCTAAATTCCGATTAATTGATGTAACAGGTTCACGGTTCTGGTGTCATGCGGTGATGAGCTTGCAGTTCAGTCATGTCTTGCAGTTCAGTCATGTCTTGCAGTTCAGTCATGCTTGCAGTTCAGTCAGAGCTTACAGTTCAGTCATGAGCTTGCAGTTCAGTCAGAGCTTGCAGTTCAGTCATGAGCTTGCAGTTCAGTCAGAGCTTGCAGTTCAGTCATGAGCTTGCAGTTCAGTCATTTTGCTTGCAGAGATAGGTTGCAAAACTTACGAGCGGATTGTTGTACTGTTGGTCTTTATTGATATCATTAGAACTTTGAGGCCCGAAGCGAACTCTCAGAAAGTGGCCCCAAAACATGGCAAAACGAGTTTTATTTCATGTGTGCAATACATGGTCTTAAAAAGGGGCCCATGGCTCCGATATTCGTTGAGGTTATATCAACGAAGGGAGCCCCTATATTTTGCACTTGCTATACAGAAACTTTATTCGCTGAAAGCAAGGTAAATTTTTCACTTTGTCTGGGAATTTGCTTCTACGTAAAAGTCCACTTCACATTGTAAATCGAGGCCGTTTGATTTTATATTGTTCTTTGTCTGCGCATCAAAGTTGTTGAGGGCTCCTTGGCACATTGGCACCTAACTTTTGCTTTGTCTTGAAAAACGTATGGCTTGCTTCAGAGCCTTTTAAATGCGGCTCTAGAGCGGTTCGTATAAGCTTTTTTAAAGATAACAATGTACAACCTAAGTGCGAAGCTCGCGAAGGGGCACCCCGCGTCATCTCTGAAAAAAGGGGGCCTGAGGCGATTGCCTCATTCGCTTTCCCTGATATCCACCCATGATTGATCGGTTTGGACGATATCCCGAGCGTTTGCAGCTCTTGTTTCTATGTGACGCTGACAAGTCTTAGTAGGTAAAATAAGCCATAATTTGTGATTTAGTTAAAAAACATGGCAGTGCATGCTTGTTTGAAAAAAAGCATCCTGTTTGGAACATCTGCGTATATACTATTGTGGGATTCCATATTTGAAGGTGCAAAATTCCTGACAGTCTGAATGGCTACATTTCGCGACAATAAACAAGTGCTATACGGCATTTTTCAGTATGTTCTTACAACTACCAATTCACCGCAAAACAACATCACTATCACTGAAGAAAACATTACAGAATTGCTACACAACAAGCTGAAAGCGATGCAATACAAAAACGCATGTTTTTATCTCCCAATCCTGACAATGCATATTTTTCAGAGGATCGAATGATAAGATCCTCTGAACCTGTCAAACTTCCGGACATTAGAGCATTTTTTGAAATTATTTCCGGACACAAATTTTAAAACCGAAATTCTGGACATGTCCGGAAATTTCCGGACGTATGGCAACCCTCGTCTATTGTGTAAATTATCGTAATAGACCTCGCTATTGCTACCAATGAAGCACAGGAAAAGAGGCCATGCCCTCCAAAATTTATAGCTTATCTTGTGGTTTTGTGTTTCTAGATGCGGTGTCGCAAACTAAATGCTGCTGCTCTCTTAATTTCAAAATGTTTATCCTAAAAAAGCATTATGAGCTGGCTATGCTTCTGCAACGAAGCGCATTTTTGTGACTGTTGTCGTCACACGGGGCATTTTCTATGTGGTGCAGAACAGTGGTGCAGCCAGGAATTTTGTTCGGGAGAGGTCAGTCACCTGGCGCACGCTAGGACGTTCCTTCCGTTTATTTTAGAACAATTGAAATTGATATATAGCACAAGCGAAAAATCTTAGCAAGTTTGTTTCAGGGGAGGTAAGGTCTCTTAGGCATCTTTCTGGCTGCGCTGCTGGTGCAGAAAGAATAAAGCGTTTTGTGAACGTCTATTTACATTGCATTGTCAGCAATCTGAAAAAATAAGCAACATGTCGACCTTGCCCCCCTGGAAAAATGTCTGCGGACGCCAATGCCTGGAGGGGCATGTTTTCCTCTTAAGACTTAGAGGAATGTCCACCTACTTCGTTTATACGCTGTCAGTTAAGGGTGTATAAATTACAGCTTAATCCGTGCGGCTGTTTCCGCGCAATAATCAGCTGGCTGCATCTCTCTGATGACGTATGAGACAATCGTGATTGTGTAAGTCTTGCAAATAAGCTAATTTTGAAGTAATGCCTGTAACAAAACTGTGTTGATTAATGTCCGATCCTACCAGGGTTCGACTGGTCTGTATTGGGTCACTAGCTTTTATAAAGAAGTAATATGCGCCACAGCCAACCATAAATGGCGTCCGTCACATTGCAGTTGAAATTCATTTTGAGCTGTCCAGAGTTCAGGACCGCAACCAGCTGCTATTTTCGGGGGGTCAAAATGATTGAACTTGTTGGTTGTACCTAACAACTAAACATGTTTTTGAACAATTGTCCGATTGCTCTCTCCCTGGTTGCGGGCTTAGGCAAAACAAAGCGTTTGTAGTCAAACTGCATGATATACACAAAATTTTTCTTTTGTGTATATTGGCCTTTGCCTACCTGTATGTGATGACTGCTTTGCTGCCAAAGGAACGCAATGCAGTTTGTTTTGTTCTATTTTGGTATGGATCCTATCTGTTTCACAGTTGCATTTGCGAAGTCATTGCGAATTGACTATGCACAGACAAATTTAATAAGTTTTGAAAGCTTTGATTGCCTTCAACATAAACCAGTGGTGCATCTACCAAGAATGGTACTGAAAGACTTAATGAGTTTATTTTAATTTAATGCAAGAACTGCAGATCAAACAGATCAAGCGTAAAACCACCACCTATGAATCGACACAGAGCCAATAAGAGTCAGCCACGACGCGCCCACAATTTAATCTTTGTTTCTATCACAAAAAGAGAAAAAATTTACGGAATCGTTTTCTTTTTTCAGGTACATGCATGTAACGCGTCCTCACGCGGCCTACCGCATGATGTTTTCAGCTCAAAGGCGCCGACTGGCTGTTCTACTTATATGGTTATTCGCTCCGATATGCTTGCTGCCTCTGCTTTTCACTGATGGTTTCGGTTGGTGGGAGGAAGGCTTCATGTGCACTTATACGAGGTAAGCAGCGAAAACAAAACAGGATACCTTAGTCTAAAACGCAGACAAAATTTGCTTAGTAGCGCAAAACCAGACAATTTGAGCTACAAGGTTCATGTATTTGAGCTTCACGACGCAGGCAACACACCGGCCTCTGATGCCAACGACAAAGGACTACCCGCATACTTAAATCATTTTCAGTAGCATTGAACGAAATGCGACAATTTTGGCGTTTTGCCGGACTGAACAATGAATCTTATGCAGGGGCGTGCGTAACAAGGGGGGGCAACGGGGGCAAAATTTCCCGGGCGTCGAATCACTGCGGGGGCGCCGAAAAGTCCCAAAACTGTCATATGTACTTCCTACAGTACAGCAAATGTTCTTCCGAAAGAGCTCAGGTTCGAACATGGGGGCGCCAAACTTGCTTCTTCCCTCTGGCGCCATCTAATCTCGTTGCGCCCTTGATATCATGCATGAAGCGCCAATGCGCTCTTGGACTCAGAGTCATAATGTGAGGTCTTGCGTTCGCTTTAAACAGATCGTATAAAACCCGCGCAAATTATACCATGAAGAAATCAAAAAGTTTTGTATGCAAAGCAGCTTGCTAGCAAACCATTCGAACATTTGCAGCATTCCCCAACGTTGGTTATTCGAATTACTTTGCATCTGTGAATGTAATGTAGCTGTCTTTAAAATTGTTATGAAAAAACGTCGAAAATAGATATTGTGTCAAACTTCATCAAGCTTTGAAGCGATTGATATAATTGCACGTTGTACATGTAACTACTCTATTCATAGTCTTGACTCAGTAAGTGGGCACACCACTCAAACCAGCCTATCTGAACGAAAGGTATCAATGATACAATAGCAAATGTTAGTGCCCTATTACGTGGCTTGATGCTATTTGAACATTGAGCGAAAGTAAAGCTTCATCAGCTTCAACCAATCAGTGGATTTCTGCCAAAAGTACACTCTGTATCAACCACCATTTGACATCCGGTTTGGAAAAAGGTGGTGGAATAGCTTTCCCATAAACTGACCTTTGCAAACATGTGGAGTAATTCTAAAAAAAAACTGTAAACCGCGGATTAATTTATAATTCGCTTCGCAAGATTACGAAAACAAATACAGCAATAAAATTAGCGCATTTAAACAGAACAAGCAATATCCGAAATCATCTTCACAGTCAGCCTCGGGTGCAGTTTCAAGCTCACAGTATATAGTCTCCATCACAAGGTAGTAGACTTGGACTTACTTTTATACTTAGCGATATTCTGTACTGTAGCGAAATCTGCACATTTTCGGAGGAATGTTTGAAATATCTGCAAAAGTGTTAAGAACATTGACAAAATCGTGTTTTTTCGCGAGAAAATCGTCCTATCCTGTAAGGTTGCAAAAACCATCCGTTAAGCATATCGTCTTGTAGTAAGTACAGCATCTTTTCCTGTCGTTTGCATTGTATTCTGATGCAGTATGAACTACGATTTTAGTTGAAATCCCGCGGGTGTCCTGTAAGCCTCAAAGGAAACTAATCAGCATTCCAATGTAGGATCGGTATGTTTTGTCGAGTTGACTTTTTCCTTGACTTCTATATCAACATAGTGTGATTAGCACAAGATTCTCTTCTTACTCAATTGTGCAGAATACTCGAGTCATTCAGGCTAACGTTACGCTGTTCGTGAAAAATCTATTGACCATTTATCAACACATGTTTTTCAAACCAAAATGTGGCAAAAATCTGATGTCTTTAGTCATTAATATAGCTTCATCTGTGTGAGTTAGCATTATTAAAAATCTTGGTTTCTCAGTCCTAAGTTTCAAGAAAGTCGTTTTTAGTGTATTACCGTAAGAAATTGTCAACTGGTTAATTTTTAGGAAATATGGTTTTCCTAACATTTATTCTCTGGTGATGAGGCTGCTTTTCCAGTTGATTCCCCTACTAGGAATGGTGATATTGTACACAATCATCTTTCGAGAAGTCAAGAAAACCCACGCAAACATCGATAATCCCAAAATCAAAGGTATGCATTTTCGCAAATCTTGTTGCTTACAATCACGCACAACTTGGACTTTAACCCTACTTACATGTTCCGGTTTCCATGATTTTCAGAGACATTATGCAATTAAGTTTTTCCGCTGATGTACTTAATCACTTATGCTTGGCAAAATGCCAGAAACGAAGTTGTTGTGCTTTGTTTGGAGTTTTGTTTGTACAGTTATAGTGCAAAGGTCTGGAAGGGTTGCCTTCAAAAATGTATTACGTTTCTGTCTTGTTGCTTTTCTAGTCTTGAGTCCAAGTAATTAGTTCTTGTTTTGCCTTCAAAATTATTTTGCAAATCTTTTGCAAGATACATAATGCAGACAAGCTGAGTTTGACTGTTATGGAAAAAGTCACGAGCGTATATGCTAAGAGAGTGCTGGGCATAGAATAAAACTCTTCATATAAAACTTCAATGCAAACCAATTTGCAAACAAAGGACTACTGAGTAATTTATTGCTATAATGATTTCAAAAACTTAAGAGTAAAACCACTGGAAGCACTTGCCGCAGTGCTGGACAATAAACGTTTGTGAAAAACATGGGGAGAACAAATTAACAAAAAAACATTTTACTTCTTTTTAAACGAAAGTTTTGTGACGAATGAAAGAACATGCAAGATTCGTTAACTTACAATGCAATAATTTCTAATCACTTAACTTTTTCTTGCTCTTGCTTCATTTAAGATGTTCCAGTTTTTTATGGGGCCACATCATTAATTCGATATTTGACCAGCTTTAAAGTGGATTATAAAATCTTTTCCAATAACAAAAACAATCATATTTTGCAGTTGAAAGCTGCGAGAGTGATTTCTACAGCACTGGAGTAACATGGACACAAAATGGGACGTCGCCCTCTCCATCCCCAAGCACTTATTCCAAGCTTTCCCCCTCCTTATCGCATAAACGCTTCAATCCGTCTTCCTCTACTGCGACTACCCCTAATCGAAAATTCCAAAGAAGCCCTGCTGGTGGAGTAAGGGGAGTTCGAAGGCAAATTTCGTTTAGAGAACAGTTTCCCTTGTCTCGGTATCCAGTTGTTGAAGAAGATTCGGGCGCAGGTGCTGAAGACGCTGCCAGCACAAAGTATTCTTTTGAAAATAAACAACACAGTTCACACGGCTTGTCGAAGCTTCCATATATCGTTACACCTCCACTTATTAAGTTAGAATCCGATTCGCTGAAGCCTCCGAACAAGCCAAATATACAGCGGCGCCGTTCGAACTCTAACGACGACAGCGCTTACTACTTAGCGTTACGTCGCAAAGCAGTGGTCATGCGCTACGCGAAGCTGTGTCGGTCAACCACTTTCGACTGCACCGTCATGACAGGCAGCATGTCGCTTGCAGATACAAGCAGCAGCACGTCGTCGATGTCTCAACCGCAAGGACTGGTGGCTTGCAAAGCCAGATCAGTAACCTTTTCTTGTTTTTCGCTCGTTCATCATGGGGACTCGCGATGCTCTTCGATTAAAGTCAAAGACGAGGTTACGGAGAGTGCCCCCGAGAATTCTAGTTCAGGATCAACTGGATCTGTCGCGCGTCTCGAGCGCCCTCGTACGTTGTCGCTGGCGATCCCGACACACGATGGCGTCGTGACAGACTCGAACAGAGCTAAAAGCGCTACTTTGTATGAGCGCGTTCGAAAAACGTAAGTACCCTGGTGAACAGTTATTATTTCTTTGACACTAATAAATGATTTCAGTGAAACCGAATCAACAAGTATATGCGAAAGCCACTAAGTTGGTTCAAAGAAAGCTAAAGCTGCAAAAAGGAATGCTCCTTACAATTTGGCGAAAAGCAAAAGAGAACACCACTGGCGTGGAGTGGCAATGTTTCCGACTTTTACAGCCCACAATATGCGGCAGAACCAGATCTTTATTGTGTACCTAAGTTATGTTTTTTCTGGTTAGCCTATAACTACTGCTGATTTGCAAACTGTTTCGGTAAAGTAAAAACAATTAAAAGCAAAAACACACATAGGATAAGGAGTACTTTGTACTGAATCATCAATAAGCAATGCTAAGCCAGCAGCAACAAAGTTACTGAAATACATAAATCGGGAAAAACTAAGGGTACCTCCTAATACAGTGGTTCTCAAACTTTTTTATCCCATGCACCCCTTTAACAGTTGTTCACAGATAAAATCCTCCCTTAGAAATTTAGTTTGTAAAGAACACTTTTACATCAGTACACTAAGAAGAGAAACTATACTCTTAGCAATTGATAAGCTCTTTGGCCTCTAATTTAATTACATTTTAAACAAAATCCTAAATACAAAATTCCCCTCTTGCATATACAAAATTCCCCCCTTGCAAATACAAAATTCCCCCCTGGTGGGGAATTCCCCCCGGTTGAGAACCCCTGTCCTAAAAGCTTCCAACCCTGCCGAAAGACCAATAAATTTTCCCTTTATTTCTTTAATGCTTTGAGAGGTGGAGCTTCACTCCCCAAACTCTTAACTCTTCTCTCGGGAATTCCAAAAATATATTCTTCCGCTGCGTAGCATTTCTAGTCTTGCTATTTCAGAAGCCGTTCCGCATCAATTACATCCCTGTCGCCATTGAGAATGCGAGAAAGATTGAGCAGTTTTGCAGAGAGTGTGAGGAATCGAAAAGGAAGCGTAAGTATTTTTACTTTGAAGTCTTTGCCTATTTGCCGCAAACAAATGCATGAGAATTTTTCTCTTGTGAAGAAATAGAATTGCTGCCGTTTGCTATACGATAACTGCAGCGTTTTCAAGCACAGCTGCATGTAAAAACACCAGGTCTGGAGAACGCCTTCATTAGTTTCAAAAACAGCGAACGTGAACGTGATCACCCATGACGGCCTGCAGCCACGGGGTCGCTTAATGCCCCCAAATATTGTTGTGCCCAGAAAAACCTGTTTGAAACGTATAATAAAAGTAAAAATATTTTTCTCCCCTGAAAATATAGTTTTGCACCCCCAACCTTGAAACCTGGATAACCTGGCCTGCATGACAAGCATTGGAAATGTGTATCGCGGTCTCGAACTCTTGTTTAGCAATTCCAAAATTTGTCACAGTCAGCTGAGTCCTGTAACGGACAAAAGCTGCAATCAATGTAACGTGGTTTATGGCGAACCGTTACTACTGTGCATGTAGCTCAGTGCATGACTCAGCAAAAAACACTCCGGCAGTCGTGCTTATCAAAAGTCCAAACAGATCGCAGGTTATTGTTTGTATTTAAAAGCAAATACATCATAAAAGTGTTACCTAATTAGAGACACGGAACAATTTTTCAAAAACGTTTTAGTAAAAAGTGTAGAAAAAGTAGTGCCACAACTATATTTTTAAGCCAAACATAACTCGAAGATTTGTTGTGTCTTCAAAAAAATTTTATGCTTAAAAAATAAAAAAATAAATTAAACTTATCAAGAAACAAACAAAAAAATTAAAGAACATATTCTTTATGTAATGCAGCTTTTACTAAGCACAAAAGCAAGTACTTGCAAAAGATGATGTTCCTAACCAAAGTTTTATTTCACAGCAGAGCAGTATGAAGCGAAGAACCTCAGTGCAGCATGCTAAAGCCCAACGTCAACTCTTGTACATGAGCATCGTGATATGTGTGACTTTTGCTCTATGCGCTTTACCGAGGTATTTTGTTGTTCATTCGTTTGCTGACGAACATTATAAGATTTACAATATTGTTATTTTCTTGAAGTTTTACTCAGGCGACAGACATTTTACAGACCTTGCCTATCGTTTGTGTTTTACTTTCTCTCTGCCAATCGGCAGCTCTGCACCTGGCCTCCTCGCCTGTCTGACCAACATAGGCTTGTTGATAACAAGTTGCCTATTAAATCACTGTCTCTCGACTGCGAGATACGGACAACGCTGTGACAAAGTAAATCAGTATTGGAAGAATTAGAAAACAATCAAAAATCTAAAAATTCCACGAAGTGTTTTTGAGCATTTCACAAAACCTCGACAAAGAACAGTGCGTATCAGATGTAAACGCCCTTTACCAGAGTGCCGCACAGAAGATGCAGATGGTTAAATTCATCAAAGTTCCCAGCGCCGGGATTTAAACTGCAGCAGGGTACCAAGCATACGGCTGTGTAGCTCAGTGTTTGTAAAATCACGAAAAATACGTTAAGATTAACTTCAGCTGCTTAATGGCCAAATTGCTACTTTCAAAAGGCAAAAAACGTTCCCATGCTTAATGATGTGTTGTAGCTCCACATCGTGACACAGCGCCATGACATTTCACCCGAGCCGTTATGCTGATGCACAGCCGCAAATCCAGGGCAAGCTTCCAACTGAAAACCTTTGAAAATTACGGTTTGTGGAGCAAAAGTACGCCAGGTAGGTTGAAACCTGAAAAAGGTAGTTGAACTTTTGGTATGTTAAGGTTTTTGTGGGAACAAACCAACAATTTCAAGAAAAAATTTTGGAGGGCCAAAATAACTTTCATATTGTTGGTGAAATGTCGGTTGTTGAATAAAAATATTAGGTTGGGCAATCTGAAGGTAAGGAAAAATGTTGTGAATACTAAAAAGTTAGTGAAAGCAATTATTTGAGAACGGCGTATTTTCCAAGTTTCACTTGTCGCAGCTTGTGTTTTGATTTACTGATTTTAATCTTGAGTTGTTTGGTTTCTCTGCTCTTGCTTTTTCCCTTCAATATTTCAACCCTAAGCATCGCTTGCAGATTTCATGACTGAGCAGGCACGTAGCCACGGAGGGGCATTCAGGAACAGTGACCCCCTAATTTTTTTGTGTCCGATTAAATTTAGCTGTGCCCAGAAAAATTTCTTTTAACATATAATAAAAACAAAAAACTTTCCCCACTGAAAAATTATTTCCCCTCAAAACCTTAAAACCTGGCTACGGGCCTGTGACTGAGGTTGGGTAGAGTTACGTGAAATTGATTTCCCATTTCAAAAAATTTGTTGGTCGATTTCACTTCGTCGCCTTGTGCGGTAACGAGGTACTTGCATCATACTTTCTTCTTACTTCCTGATTGTTGGTCAGATTAATCGCAAACGTATTCTACCATAGTTTGTTGAGCTGCTGAAAACTTGGCGACGCACCAAACCTACTCAAGCGAATCGACTGCGTCAAGAGTTTCGTTTAATTGCTGCTTGTGCGTGGTGTTGATTTGCAGCGTGATATTCAATCTCATCGGAAACTACCAATTTATCAGCCCAGAGTTCCACATGGCGGCAATGTACCTCGGTTGGCTGACATCTATGATCAACCCTATTGTTTACGCTGCCATGAACGTCCAATTTCGCAAGGAATATGTTCGGTAAGCACGCATTGGACAAATATCAATGTCTCGCTAATAGTTTTTGCTGTAATTAGCAGGAAACATCGGTCTAACTACACACAAATCTGAAGCTGTCTAATTCTGTGTCAAGTTTAACTTGAAGACACTAAAAAGGTGATATTGTAAGTTGAATATCATGACCAAGGCTCTAGGAACATTTTGCTCGACTTTCAAGAAGACTTTCAAGAATACTTGACATTTGATACATACATACATACACTTCAACAATGGTTTTGTATATATGATTTTATGACCGTCATATATGCAAAAATCTGCTGCTATCATACCACGTTGTATTGCGTCAAAAGTAAGGTTATGGTAATTTATTCCCGTGGGCCATCTATAAATCACACGACTCGCTCCGTGGTAATATTTCCACGCGGACATTTTCACAAACCGACTTCTGCATCTGATTTGCACATCAAGCCTCATTCCGTTGCATATAAATCACAATTTCAAATCCAACCGTGGATAAACACCACGGCGTGTAAATCGGTACAATAAAACAGTTTTTAATTCTTCATGAGTTAATTGATCGACTTTTGTTGACAATAAATCCTCCGATGGTTTATATTTTCGAAAGAGTTTTCGCAAACCCCGTTGCTCTTTCCAATATCGTACTAAAACATGATCAGGTATACTAGGGTTCCTACTTCGCATTGTCCTGAAATATGCACAGAAATGGCACATCTTAAGCAAACATAGATCACATTTTCAGTCCCACAAAAGGTGTTGAAATCAGTCATTCGCTCTCGTTACTGTTGACTTGTTCATTGAGTTTGTTGAACGAAAATTCGCGCGCGGTAGTTTCCTTGTGATATTCTCCGCTAGAAGTCGCTGGTAGTTCGGAATTATGTTTTGCTCCTATTTTTCGTTTGAGATCAATGTTTCAGCTCGAAGTGTCTGCAATGTAACAAGTACGGCCTCCGTAGTTACAACGATAGTTGCAAATGAAATCTCGAGATGTTTAACACAGGTTGCAAATCGCGAGTAAAACACACAGAGTCATCTCGAGACATGTGGTATTTTTGTAAAGTTTCAAGTATGTACTTTCCACGATGGGTGTAAGCAAGGAATCGATCAGCAAATTTTTAATAGGAAATCGATTTCACGTAAAATTACGCATCCTCAGTCCTGAAAATTGCAAGTAAAGCTTACAGGTGAAAAGTTGAAAGGCTGAAGTAACAGCAGAGAAAAAACAAACTCAAGACTACAATTAAAATTTCGT
>Ga0210059_1009287_pt1 | contig 15383 bp, 5 predicted proteins | sample Ectturendosymbi2_FD_188042 | JGI IMG/M metagenome (GOLD analysis project Ga0210059, IMG submission 188042) | Ecteinascidia turbinata endosymbiont from Florida, USA - Sample 2 (SPAdes) (version 2) | ecosystem: Host-associated > Tunicates > Ascidians > Unclassified | place: Key West, Florida... | reverse complement strand
TGGTCACTCTACCACTGCTTTGTCTATGGGGACTTATATACTCGCCAGGCGGTCGCGGTATCTTTTTTGTGGTGTCTGTCGCTCATCTCTTAATTTCCGCGCCTTACGACCAAGTACATTCATCTGGTGCTGTCCCCTTGGACTTTGTCGATTTCATGTAGTGGCACGAATGTGACCACTACAAGATGAAATTCCTGAGAAAGTTACTGTAAGTCCAGGGCTTAGCCTTTCGGCGCTGATATCTAAAATGGCCTAAAAACCTGTGCCAGTTTGATGCGCCTCGGATTGTTCATGCCCCTGTTTGTCATAGCATTCAATGCACAGGTATTTTAAAATTTAGGACCTGTTGTGTAGGCCTAAGTCCACAATAGGGTCTGTTAAATACGTGGTCATTCCGCAGTCATCGCATGCTGAACCGAAAGTGTGAGGCTTGTCTGCTCGATATCTGCGTATGTTTCATCTGAACACAAATATTGTTTTTTTGAAAATGCTTTAATCCACCACTGCGGAAGATAAGCCATGTTCAGGTAATTTTTAGGGAAAATCAACAGGCATTGAAAGCGTTGAAATCCGCGGATAAGCTGTTGAGCGTTGAGTTTCAGCAGAAGGGTCCATTTTGTTTACGAAGATTAAATCCTTTATTGGCAAACTTTTACTTCGTTTTTTGATAATCACTTGATTAAATACACAGTAGCAAATTATTCTGATAATTTTTGGCGTGACAATCCGACTCGAAAGACTTAATTGAACTTTGTGGTATTTGTCGTTTGCTAATCTTTACATTTGAAATACTCCATTGTGTGGATAAGTACAGAAGAGCGTCCACGACCCTTGTGTCATCTCCTTAGCCGGTGATAAACAACAAAGTTTTTAAGGCAGCGCGGGGCCGGTCATATTGACAGCGCGGGGCCCCAAGTTGAAAATACGCTTGAACAAGTGAACAACTGTTAAATCACAAATTCTGTGGGCATCCATGTGACTGACTTTAGGCATACTGAATTTCGTAAGTACGAAAAACCTTGGTCCAGAATAGTAACTGGTGGACATTATGGACTACATATCTTTTTTACCAAAAATGTATGTTCGTATCTTTTTACCAAGAAGGAATACATTATTGTAGAGCTCACAAATACAGTAGCCTACAGAGTTAATAATGCTTCCAGTTTCATCAACATATTCAATCATTGCTACATCTAGACAGTGTAGTCTAACTATAAATGTCGAAGGCGATTGTCATAAGCAGCAAACCTTCTGTCTAAGAGTGCATTTTGTAGATTTTGCCACAGCAACTTCATTCATGATACTGGTAGTGTCTATTCGCATAGAAGTTCATGCTCTACACTCTTTAGAATCACGTTGTTCAGCTTGTTGCTTCTAATGGTGCTCCTTTGTTCATTCTACCATTTTAAGTTTACAAAATGACTGTTCTCCATTGCAGTTGGTTACTATGAGAGATAAATAAATGCGCAAATCATTCCCCACATATGTAAAAGAAGACTCCAAGTCCACTACCAAAGCCAAAGATTAGTGAGTAGGCGCCAAATCCAGGGCTGCCAATGAGATTTATTAAAATTCTGTATATAAAGTATTCAGAGGTGGATATTAGGAAAGGCGAACGAGTCGGTCGTCTCGGCTCCCTATTTTTCAGACGTGCGGTGAGGGCCCTTTTGAGAGTTTTGCACTTAGTTTAATAACTCCAGAGCCACATTTAATAAGCTTTGAAGCAAGTCACATGTTAATCATATATTATATGTAAGTGTGCCAAAAGGGGACTTTCAAACACTTTGATGTGTAGATAAAGAACAATTTAAAACCAAATGACTTCAAACAATTTCCAATGTGAAATGTACTTTCACGCAGAAGCAAATTCCCGGACAAAATGTAAAATTTAACTTGCTTTCAGCGAATAAAGTTTCGGTATCATGTATAAAATATAGGACCCCTTTCTCAGAGTTCGCCTTGGACACCTAAATTCTAATATATACCCTTTCATATAATAGAGAACAAGTTTCACACAAAGAACCGAGGGGTCCCAAAAGCGCGGGACCCGCAGCAACTGCTGCATTTGCTATTATTGTTAACCAGGCATTGACCTACCGCAGTTTCGGTTTAAGTTTGTAACAAACCTTATTTTCATAATGTACCTTTTGCGTAATTTCTTTTACGACGTTCTAATTGAAAAATGTGTGGCATCTGCACAACAGCTCTATGTGCAAATAAGCTACTCTGCTCAAGGCATTTACTGAAAAGGCAGTTTGCAAAGTAGCAAATGGTCACTCACTCGCTAATATCATCGTACTGGCAGAATAGAGCGGCAGTGCTGCTGGGATCAGATGAGTTGTTGTTTCATCAGCAAATCCAGTCGTTACATCACTCGGACTGAAACCTACAAAATAAATATTTATATTTTCGGTCTTATGTGAACATGAATGTTTTTAACACGATGACATCTAAAACTTCACTAAGTCATTGCAAATCCTTCCTTTGATGACATTAAGGCAACTTTTCATATCTATAGCAACAAGCAAATCAAAATTTTCAAAACTCCTAAAAAAAGCTTGCGACTACTCCTCGCAAATATTCTGTCAATAGATGCTTAAAATTTTTCGTACAATCTCAAACTTTAATTGTGAATAGTCATGGAGGAACTATGAAGATATGACATGAGTATCACGTACTGTATTGCATTGCTCGTGACACTGTCATCACAAAAATTTTCTTTTACGTAAAGCAGATGTCACAACGATTCGTTTATGATGCAACACATACCACTGCCAGTGAATCCTGATGATTCTTCATCGTCCAGCGGATAACTTGTAGTAAGGGACATGGGGAGATATTTTATGAAGATTGTTGTCATATAGTATATAGACAATACTTATGGATGTTAAAATATCAGCACTTCTGTCATTACGTGAGTTTGTGAATACGATCAACTTTGATGAACAACTAACCTGAAAAATATCAATTGCGATTAATTGCTAGATCTTTTTGTACCATTTCTCAAACTGTTTGTTCTGGAAGAAGTTTTATCCATAGCGGGAAAACAAAGAATATTCTGCGTATTTTCTAGAAAATCCGAAATTTTACTATTTTCTTACTACTTTTAAAACCATGCTTGAATAAGTTTAATCGTTAAAATATTTCAACTATTTCCGAAATCAGTCGAACCAGAGTGCGTGTTAGAATTTTTGTTATTTTTGAAATTGGTTTTGACGAAAATGACTTCAGAATATATGAAAAACAACTGAATCCTTTGAAAATGGTCAAACCTGCAACTCCGGTCATCAGGAACGTTTTCGAAGTGATTAAAATTTGATTATGCAAAGTTTATTTGAAAACATATCACCAACCACAATAACCTTAACCCCATTTCAGGCTATGTAACAGTGGCGTAGCCAACCCAAAATTTAGGGGAGGCCAGAATGTTTAATTTTAGGCAAGCAACAGTATTTTGTTTGGGACGCCGCTTCTCAAAGCACAAAATGACTAGATTTGCTAAAAATTTGGAGGGGCTTGGCCTCCCTGGATACGTCTATGCCCTGTAATGAGAGTCAATGTAAGTTCATCCTCTTAAGCTGGGAAGTTCCACGTCAGAGTAAGTTCAAACCATAAGCGTGACCTTTGCAATGCAGCCGCATCATACTGGAACACGAGCTTTGGAAATTCGCAACATATGGAGATCGCGCGACAGACCATGATCTCATTCGCTAAAGCACGTTCTCTGCTCAAACAAAACTACGTAAAAACTGCTTCAGTGTGATGTATGTTCTGAAAAACACCTTGCAGTCATGGGCGTCGGAAGGGGGGCAAAGGGGGTCTTGGCCTCCCCTGAATTTTGAAAATTTCAGCAAAAAAGGTCCTTTCCTTAGTTTCGAGTGGGAAAAGCCAAATTTCACAACTTTTTACCCCCTTGGCAAATTTTTGAAAAACTTCCCAGTGCCCCCCCCCCTGGAAAAATCCATCCGACGCCCATGCTTGAAGCGTTCATGACGTCACTCATGGATGGCACTTGAAAGATTGAGGGATCTTTTTATGACGTACCGAATTGATATGCACTCAAAGCCGGAAATCAATAAATTTTCTTCATATTTCAATCTGAGTACGATTCATGCACAACTGTAAGAATTCTTAGTACCTTTTTAGCAATAACAAAATTGCTTTTAGAAATTTTGAAAATTTTTTTCTTAAGACAATTTCTATGACCAATGTTAAGATTAAAGAGGTGGATATACAGTAGAATTATTTGGTTTCGTTAACAAAGCGGTGTCTTTGAAAAAGTATGATGCCATTCTTTGTGTTGTACTGTAAATTGTCATCAACCATTTATTAACTAATTTCTTAACTTGAATTTAGTCAAGAACAAGGGATTTTCTCCATAAAAGCGAATGTCCTGGCGCGTGTGCATAAAAAGTTGGAACTACTAGATGGTTTGATCAATTATTATTACCAAAATTTATAAATTTATAGTTGGACCATGTTCTTGCATTTAACATATGTTAAATACGAAAACTATTTATGTTTATAGCAAATTTTTCAAAGAATAGCAATTTTTTCATTTTTAACTCAAAATAACTTTTTGAAAAATTAAGTGTTATGTGGCCTAGTGAGATGGAGCGCACACCACAGACGCTGCGAGGCTGCGTTCGATTCCCGGCGGCGTGTCCAGTCGAAGGTACGTGAGGCCTGTCCACCATTCGTGGGTGAGTGCAAATGAAAGCTGCAAGCGCAGTGCTGCGATTCACTCGCTGCTCTTTGCAGCATTCACTGCGAAAGCAGCCGCGTGGTCCCCATCGCAAGCAAACGGAGATGAACGTGAGCGTCCGCAGACCATTCGTGACACTCCATAAGTAGAATAAAGTGAGACGAAAACTGAGCGGTGTATCAGTAATTTTTCCTTGCCTGATTTTACAGAAGCAAAAGCCTGTTTACGTCTCAGCTTCGCGTGTTTGACCATCAAGGCAGTCTGAAGTTTCAACAGCAAGCGTAAGTCACAACCTGTTGGATTGTTCTACAAGTTGCTCAGGCAGCTCAGGTTGCCATGTGATGTGCATCAGCTAAGCTTGCTTAAAATCTTACTCAGGTACAGCACTTGTAAACATTCTTTAGAAAGTGTGTTTCCCCACTGGGTAAAATACCTCAAACCGTCACAAGAATCGTTTTCCTTATTCACCGGACTGCCCGCAGTCAGCCGTTTTGTAATTGGATTTAATTGATTTTAGGCTCTGGTGATAGCAGTTTCATGGGCTAACGTGTGCTTGTTACTGTAGTCTGCGCACTTTCTCGGATCTTGCTTTAGTCTTTTTCATCATTTCACCAGGAAACATTTGCTTTCAATTCGCTGGACTGAAGGTCGCTCACTGACGCGAAATCGATTTCCCACCAAAACAATTTGCGATCAGATTCGGCTGTGTCACCTTTGTGGTGCCTTGATGCACTCACTGCTAATCAGAAACAGCAATTTTTCTTTGTTGGACGAAATTTGGAAATTTATTAATGCATTCTCAAAAATAAATCGACGATGCTTTCTGTATTTTTTTAAACAGTGTTAGCATCGGTTGCCTTCGCTTGCTTTCCTTCATTTCATCAGACTTAAAGTTGCTGTTTGGTTAACCGCTTATTAGATTGTTCAACAACATGAAAAACCTCGCTACACTGCGAATTATGCAGTAAGCTTTCAGCGCACTTACGAAACAACTGCAGCAAATCTTGAAGAAAAGCATCTGCCCTGAGCGAATTTGATACCATCTGCCAAGCTTGTGACGTGTAAGCCTAATATCCCATCGTATGAAAAAGGAAATTAGTGATGGTTGCAAGAGCGCGATGCAACGCGATACTAATTTCCGGTGCGAAGCGCAAGTAAGCTTCACGTCCTCAAAAAGGACGTTTCTTTACGGATAATTTGCGTCAAGTTTTCAATACATATCCTGCGGCAACCGCGTCAACAACAAGGCTAAAAACAGCTGTGTGATGTGTGATTCACACACCACACTTCGGTTTCAGTTAGTTCTAAAAAGTAACTGATATCTTTCGTGTTCTGCTGAATTTGTGCAGTTTGTATGAAGTAATTTCAATGAACAGGTTTTTGTTATGGAACTTTTTTTGGTTCACAAACTAACTGCTCCTCACAAATAAAACAATTCAAACAAACAATCTCTTTATGACGTCACCTTCTGCTTCGGTGAACAACAAAACTTTGCTCTGAATGAAAAGGACAGTCCGTGCTTGTGTCTAACATGCCCATGCTCAGTGCAGTCAGTATTTGACAAGTTACTACAGTTATTTGCACGTTTAACTGGAAGATTATTTAGCGAACTGAAAGGTGTGCAGCTGCCAAAGAAGGAGCTGTTCAAAAATACGTCTCATCCAGTTGGCTGCATATTATCCACTTAGTTATAAAGGATTGTTGAAACGAAGTATTTGATCGCTGGCAACTTAAAATTGAGCAAATGCAACCGGCAGCATTTGTTTCGTGCACGAAATACTCTCTCGGTACAAACGGTTCAAGACGCAGATCGTTTTTTTTGTCTACAAACAAAGAATTTAAGTGTGTGGAAGAACAATAAACGGCATGTTGAGGAAAAGTAGGAAAGAAATAGTGGTTTTCAAACTTTTGCTCAGCGATGACATCAGACTTGTTCTACTGGTCAGCTACGCCTACACCTATAAAAATGCCTTGCTTTTATGAACAAGTTTTTCATTTTGAAAAGCATGAGCCGTTTGTATCTCGTTTCCACAGCAACCCAGGATGACGTTCAGCCGTGTCACAAAGCGCTGTTGTTGGGGGTCAGTTTGCGTAGGGCCATGTTCAGCACTGAGAAAATCTAAGATTGTATTTATAAAACTTTCGCCGTTGTGCTTTAATTTATCCTAATTTCCACTGACAAGCGATTACCTTTTTGCATGATGTTTTTCTGCATTGTTTCTGCTTAATAGCTGAGTGACATGAAACAGAAATAAATAAATCAATCAAAAATCTGAATAAGTTACAGAAAGGACTCTGGATTTAATCGACAGACTGTTAAACTTGATCTATTTGTTGCTGTGCTTGATTTACTGGTTGCTGCATGCTTAACCTGCCGATCAGACAGGCGCAGATGCCATCATCATTGTCAAGCCAAAGCTACCATTTTTCTGAAGAAGTCAACAAAATGTTCAAAAGAAGCTTTGGCTTAATTCTACTGTTTTCATAAAAAGTTACCTGACACAAGAAAAATGAATCTCTATTCAAATATAATCAATGGCACGTAACCTCTGGTTTCTTTAAAAAGGGGATAAGCAAATTGAATGAATCTGAAAAAGCGATATTTGACACCCAACATTAACACATCATCTCGGATTTTAGGCCTAAACTTTCCTCTCAGGGTTCTAGTAATATCTGCTTCGAACTTCGTGAATTGAACAGTTCTAATTCACATCCAAACATTGCATTGTTCAGCGATAAGTTACCTACAACTGCTGACAGTTCAAAGTACCCTCGCAGCAGACACTTTCAGCTGAACGGCGACACTCAAAGAAACTAGTCAGCTCCTTACGCAATCTGGCGCACAAAATCTGAGCAAGCTGTGCGTGCACCGCAAGCGAAACAAGTGTGTGGTCACGTGACTCTGACGGCTTCCGTTCACTGCAGCTGCATGGCTTGCCGGCACCGAATGGCGCTGATGTAGCGACGATACCTTTCAGCACGAGAAAGGTTATCAAACTCTGGTAGGTGCGATGCGCTACTGGTAAAATCTGTCTTTGTGTGAATTGCTTCACAACAGGTTGATCAAGTTCTGTTTTGTTAGATCCGAGTCTGCTGTGCTGTAGAATCTGGAAAAAATGGGTTGACATGCAGTCATGCAAATGATATAATATATTACCTTATGGCAAGGAATCATTTTCTGTACAAAGCTTAAGAATTTTTTTGAGAAATTTGCACATCATCTGATCAACGCTGAACGGCTCGTTTCTGTGTTTAGACACCTTTGAATATATTTTACCTTGAAATCTTATAAAATCCATATACCATGCACAAAATTTAGTGATAAAGAGAACAATATTGTTCAAAATATGTTCTTGCTGTTTTGACCATTGTTTTCCCACAAAAAGAAAACTAAAATAACCTGCCTGGAGAAAATTACGTGCATATTTAACATTTACTGCAAAGAAAACGTTGCTATTATGACATTTAGACATTGAGAAAAAAGATCGATCGCAGCTGCGGCAATAAAATCATGAAATGATTTGGAAAAGTTGAGGTAATTTCGCCGAGGAATTGCTGTTTTGAAGTAGGTACGCACTGTTTTGCTACACGGTGTATTTTACTCGAGACATGCGATGCATGGACGTTAATAGGACGAAATGACGTGGTATCTTTGAATTTTAAAATTAGATATTTAGTAACAATTTACATATTAATTATTTCGGGAAATGACATTATGCCATTGTCGAGCTTGTAACGCAAAAAATCTTTTCAGTCCAATACAGCACAGAAAGGGAAGTACGAACACGGGGTCATACGCACAACAGTGAAATACACTTACGTTGAAATTAGTAGGAAACACTGTTACTAATATTTCAACAAAGGGTCTAAAGTGTAATTAGAAAACTGCAATATCAACAAAGTGAAGCAAATGCAGCGACAATTGTTTACAAAATGCCCATTGTCTTGAATGTGACTTCTGCTGTTGGTCCATGCTCGTCTCGGTTTTTCACTTGTCATCCCTTCGTCTTTCCACCGAATTCGTGACCATTGCGCAGCTGTATTCAAGTAACTTCACTCGACAAGTCAAAGAAGCAAGTCATCATCTTATTCAAATAGATTCTATTTGAATAAGATGATAGGACTGGCGATGCGTAGTGTTACGTGAAATCGACTTCCTATTAAAAATTTGTGATTGATTCCTTGCTTCTTTCACTTGTGGAGTGAAGTTACTTTAATACAGATATGCGCAAGTTTGAATCATCGCAAAAAGATGTAAGCAGAGCCCAGTCGGCTGATTCCTCTAAAGCCTTCAGGAAACGTAGAGCTTTTTATTGTCATTGTACAGCTGATGATGTTGGCGGCTTACCTACAAGGTCGAGTCAAATCTGACGGACACACAGCGCTCTAAACACTCCTTTAGTGTTATTTCGCTTAAATACTGCAATAGAAACTTGAAACGGCGCGTGGCGGCACGGCAGATGACAACGGAAGACTCATGTTTAACGTAACAACCAGTGTGGAACAATCAATGCACTCGTGGTTTATTTTAAATTTTTTTACAGCTCTGACGGTTACTACATGAAGACAGCAAAGTTTGCTTGGTGACTTTCTGCAGGTGAGCCCCACACAAGCTTGCATTATCTAGCAGCAGTTCTGCTATGTGAGCAATACGCTTCCGGACAGAAAAAAAACAAGGCCTGCGTTATTTCTTTGGTAAGGAGTGGAAGAGAATGAAACAACAGCTATACAGTAATTGAAGTATCACAAGCTGGTGATTTACTATCTCAGTGTAGGTGGCCCGGTCACATAAGCAGGCATCTCTCTCGCTCTATGACACTCACAGATGCAGAACTACTTCCCCAGCGATTTTAGGTTGCGACTCAGCAAGAGAGGTGCAGGGCTAAAAAAGTGTTGGAACGCACCCAAAAAAACTAGATATTTTCACGTAAAAGTGTGGGAACGCAGCTAAAAACTTGACATTATCAGTAATTACACAATTAAGCTGAGGGTGCTACGCAAAAGATAGCTTGTCATTTGTTCATTTCGCAGGAAATATGAGTAAAAACACACATCTTCAAGTCACGTTGCTGTGAAAATGTTCCCACACTCAGCAAAAGCAGGGATATCTCCTATGTGCATTTTTGCCCAATTGTACAGCTATTCAATTTTAGCAAGCATCGCAGTTGCAAGGCCTGAGCCAAGTAATATTCTGTGCGCTGTTTCAGCAGCTAGAGGAAATGTGGTGTGTTGCTGTAAAATCTCAAGTGTTACTGTAGAATCATCAGTGCTGTGATCTGCTTTCTACTTTTTATCTAAACCGGAATTTCATATGCCTGTCCCCTGCCTATTTGTTTTTTCACTTTTGCCTTGGTACTACTGAAATGTACTTTTTGTGTTTAGGAGATGACAATCTTGGAAGGAAACTGTATTGAATTGTCATGTGAAATTATATTGCTGGTACTTTTATCTTAGTACTTGTGTGTGCATATTTTCTCAATTGTACAGCTATTCAATTTTAGCCATTATCGCAGTTACAAATCCTGAGCCAAGTAATATTCTGTGCGCTGTTTCAGCAGCTGCGGCAATTGTGGGTTTATAAACGTAAGTGGAACCAAGACAGCAATTCATGATTTAGGGCAGAAAACCTGAAATGGGTTCCTTCACATGCAGTCCTCTTGTACCGACGCTTGCCATTATTCGTAAATAATAAAAAATAAGGAAATTTCTTCGATTTCTAAGGAGCCACGCCCCTGTCAAAACAGCCCGACCAAAATCAACAAGGGGGTGTTTCCCCCTCACCTCCACTTTGGCCCCCCCGGCTTCCCCTTGCTACGGTGCTGGATATATGATGAGCACTGACTGGTGTCGTTTTGCATTGCCTTGCATGCTTGCTGACATCCTACGGGTCAGAGCGCGTCACATTTATAACGGGCTGCAGTAACCCTTCTAATGTCCACACATTTTTGAGTTTCCCATCCCGGAGTTTCTAGATATCTCTAAACAAAGGTGTGGGAACGCCGTTCCTACGAGTTCCCACCCAACTACACCCTGCTCAGCTCCAATCTGAATGATGTTTAATGCTGTTGTTTTAAACAAAAAGACCTCGGTATTTACTGTAATCATTTGAAGCTCTCAGTTCATATTTTCTTATTTTATTACTTCCCTATGCCTGCGCCGGCTACTATATTAATTTCCCTTTAACGCACGCGCCGGCCACTGTAGTGGCTGGCACTTCTTTGGCCATAAATCACCAGCCGCTAGAGCTAGAGAGGTGTTCAAACCATCTACGGATTCGGCACTAGTTTCGATCGAAATAAATTATTTGATTTGGGTATGAGGTTTTCACTTGGTGACGTCACAAAACGGGCATGTTTTTGAATTTTTGACCAACTTTATTTAGCCCGCCAATCCAATGAGCCATTTTTTTGGCTCAAAAATATTTTAGAAACTAGGCAATCATCCGCGTCTTTAGAGCTCTTGATTGACCTTCTAGCATGCCTAGAACCAGAATTATGGCTCAAAAACCCCATTTTGCACAAAAATCAAAAAATTGCAGAGAAAGCGTGAGTCACCCACTAACGGCTTGCTCAGCCAGCAGCTTATGATAGAGAGCTATTCAAACCCTCGAAAGACTCGTGAAGTCTTGTAGTTTAGGCTGAAAAAAAACATTTGAGATTTGGGTTTGGGGTTTTCGGTAGATGTCGTCAGGGTTGGGGCATGTTTTGCTTTTTTTGGTTTTTCTTTTATGACGTCATCGCCTAGACAAAGAGCCGATGTTGTGGCTCAAAGTTTGTTTGGATTCTAGGTTGTAATACAAGTCTTTAGAGCCCTTGATCGACTTCCTAGCGTTTCTGATGCCAAAGTTATGGCCAAAAGACCCCAATTTTTTCAAGAATACCCTTAGACGGGATCAGTGGGGATTTCCTTAATTAATTTCTGCTTATTTTGCCATAACTTTTGAACCACAAACACTAGAAAGTCTATCAAACCCTCTAAAGCAGGGGTGGCCAAGCTTCGGCTCGCGAGCCGCATGCGGCTCTTCGACAGTTTGCATGCGGCTCTTTGAGCTTTTCGAAAATTTATATACGTGTTTTTTATTTTTTATTTCTTTTGCAAAGTGTGGAAATGTTGTAAAGTGATACGGTGGTAGCTACCGTGCTGTACAGTATTGCTTTTGCAAGTCGTTCCAAAAAGAATTATGATGTCACAGATGCGCAGATTCCAAATAAACTCACGTTTTTACATTTTTATGTTGCGGCTCTTTGTAACTTGGGTTTTACGATATGCGGCTCATGCATAGAGCACCCCTGCTGCTCTATATTATCATCTCACATGTTTTGTTTTCGGATCAAACTTAAAACCTGGAGAAGGGTTTTCCGACAAAAATTGCATAATTTGTTTCTGTGGCAGGGTTTTATAAGGCGTTTTAGGGACCCGATTCGGGTCCCTAGAATTTCAAATCGGGCCCCTAGAATCAGAGAATATTATCATTGGGTCCCTAAAATCAGAGAAAATTCGGTCCCTAGAATCATAGAAATCGGGTCCCTACAGATCCAAAACGGGTTCCTAACATTTTCCTTAAAAAAAACCTGTTCTGTGGTATCATTTAAATCATTGCTTTTTTCTGTTTCTCATCGGACTGTGCAAGGATTTTAATTGTCACTCCTTTCCAAAATATGTTTTGTATAACTATAAACTTAAAGATGTTAAGTAAGTTACACGTTGTGCCGGCAAATTCGTAAATGAATTTACTGTCTGTTTCCATCATTTTCCAAGTATTCGTCTCTGTGTAACAAACTTCTGCATCTTGGTCTGTACTGAACAAAAGTTCTGACTTCGCTCATGCACTTTGGTGCTTACTAAATTTTGGGTTTGTGGACGAAAAATTCAAGTTTCCACTCGATCATTCAAAATCCCTGCCACTCACTTGCGATCATCTCCACCTCTTCTTCACCCACGCCGTTACCCCCCAGCAGGTTGGTCGCTACAGTCTATCGCCGACTCAAACAGCCACTTGCAATCGCTTTCCCATACAGGAGTGGTTATCAGTCTTTTTGGTTCATGGACCATCTTTTGAAAAACAAATATCCGATGGACCTCTTCGCTATGCTTCATGATCAACTAGTCAAAACTGTATTGGGCATCCGCGTAGGTGAGTGAACTCAAAGAGATGTTCAATCTTAGTCTTGGATCTCTCTGTGGACCACGAGAAACGCCAGGTGGCCCACTGGTGACCCACTTGGAACACGTCGAGAATTACTGTTATCCACGACAGCAACTCAGTACCCACCGATTGCTACTCGAGCACTTGATAATCGTCGCCACCGTAATGGCATGAAATATGATACAGCAATGATCGATTTACAAATAATGCCCTTTTTATATACGAAATATTTTGAATTTTCACATCTCCAGTACGTATAAAAAGTAATGGATTTGTTGCAACCTCTCGGCAGCAGACTTGGACAACAAGAATTTTTTTAGCTTTTCTAAATTAGATTAAAATTAAAATTAGAGCTAAATCAGATGTCACAAATTAGATTATAATTAAAATTAGCAGATTTGCGAAAAGCATAAATTCAACTAAAATTAGAATTAGAATTACATTTGCTCAATCCAAACGACTTTAATTCAAGTCCAATTTATGACCAAATGTCGATTCATTCTCATAAGCATGAGAATAGTTAAGACTCGTACGCCAAGATTGGCACGTTTTGCAGTGCACAATTCGACTGCACGGCAAATATGACGCGGATGTTACGCCACATATCACGTCGAAGTCGTGACACCCATAACGGAATGAACCTAGTCGAGATTAATCTCTATTGCTGTTATGCCGATGGTCGTTGGTTCGACTCTCTCTTTAGTTGGCTCAAGGCGACGCAGCATTGTGGTTGTAACACTAAAAACTCTTTCTGACGGAGTTGATGTCATTGTCATACCCAGGAGTTCTCAAGCAGCAGCATTCAGATCAGGGAAACGATATACGTTTTTCCAAAACCCTAAAACAGGAATGTGCAACCCATGTCCCGCAGACCAAAAGTGGCCTGGGAGCTGAAGTTTTGTTGCCCGCCGAAAGGGTCAGATTTTCAAGCAAGCATTACGGTTTTTGAAAGCTATTGCCAAGGACGGATTAAGGGTGCTGTAGGCCTGAGGCTGAGCGGATATTTTGTCAAATTTCACAAATTTTAGGAGATAAGTCGGTAGTTACTTCCAATAAAAACGATAATAAAAAAAAAATTGAGGGCCGAATTTTTCCAGGGCCAAAGGCTATAGTCTTAGTAACCAAATGGTTAATCCGGCATTGGGTATTGCCAATCTCTAAAAGCGCGTTGTCTAACACGCAGAGCTTGATACACGCATCTGTGGGCCGTGGACCAATCTGGTTATGTGCATTTGGCCTGGCAGTGCTTTATGGTTGCACACCCCTGCCTGAAACATCACAGCTGACTGACTGTCATAAGTAGTAGCACCTAATGACTATTGTGACTTCTGCGTGTGAGTGGTTAGGCCAGCGGTGACCAAACTACGGCTTGCAGGCCGCATCCGGCCCGCCAAATACCTTGCACATTTTTTACAAGCACCACGTTTCCGACTGTAGACAGCAGTGCAACAGCATAGGCGGCTGCCTGTCTCTTGTTGACTTGTCTGTCGCAGCAGCGCTATGAAAAGGTGAACAAAATGGTGCGATTTTGTTGTTATTATTGTACTACAATACATTTTAACAGCCTATTTTGCATAGATCACGCAAATCACACTGTATCCGGCCCTTCAGTGGCCAGGTAGCCGCGAATTCGGCTCTTGGGTCAAAATGTTTGGCCACCACTGGGCCAGGCAATGTGACATAATAACAATCATTGATAAGGCCACATAGTTTGTACTGCAGTTATGAATAAGAAAATAAATTGATCGAGTTCTTGCTGTTTTCCCTTTTCTGTGATGGAGTGGCGGCATGGCACTTGTGACCATTTTGCTGCACTTTCATTGCACGAGGGTGCATTCCAGTGATGAAGTCTCGAGACTTGGTCTCGGTCTCGAGACCCGTTTTTTGGAGTCTCAGTCTCAGTCTCGGTCTCGAAGGTCTAAGGTCTCGTCTCGGTCTCGAAGGATTTTGGTCTCGGTCTCGAGCTCTTCGTCTCGAGACTTTGCACAGGTTATTTTTTATGAAGTTTTGCAAGAAGGAGTTCCTTAAAAAACGGTTTTGAAAAATGATTGTTCAAAATTTTGCCGTTCAAAGAGGTCAGTGGCTAAGCTTTCTTTGTTGTTATGTTGTTTGTGAGATGGAGAAAACAATTTGCCCTCTACCCCGTGTAAAATTTATACTGAATTCAATAAAAGATGTGCATGTACCAAAAAACCCGCTACGCGTAATCTCTGCAACGAGAGGTTGGGAGTACTTTGCTAATGACCATCTTTGAACTGTTTTTCCAAGAGTTTTGTTATGAAACCCATAGGCTTGTTCAAAAGAGGTGGGAGAGTGCCAAAAAGCTTCTTTTTTAGAAGCCAAATAAAACCATGTCTTTTTTTCGAAGTGCTTTTCAAAGCACTCTGTTAAGACACGCTGGTGAAGTTTTTCTTGTTCTACGTAATGCAGACTTTTTTAAGTTCAAAAATGCCTCGGAACTCTCTTGAGGAAACGTTTTGCTCATAAGAGTTTTATACAGAGAGCAAATAATGCGTCATGGCTGATCAGTTA
>Ga0210059_1009286_pt1 | contig 15386 bp, 10 predicted proteins | sample Ectturendosymbi2_FD_188042 | JGI IMG/M metagenome (GOLD analysis project Ga0210059, IMG submission 188042) | Ecteinascidia turbinata endosymbiont from Florida, USA - Sample 2 (SPAdes) (version 2) | ecosystem: Host-associated > Tunicates > Ascidians > Unclassified | place: Key West, Florida... | reverse complement strand
ACTGTAGTTTTGTCAGCGTTTGTATCGCGTATAGCTCGATTGGTATTTTTAGATGTGATCTTTTCCATTTGAATTTTCTTCAGTGAAGTCATTCTGAAATCAGATTCCTATTGAGTACTTGCGCAAGTTTGTACTGCTCCCATGCTAAGCAAATCAAAGATCTTGATAATATTGAATAGCAAGCAAAAGTCACTTTACCAAATGGCAACCGCAGACAAAAGCGCGTTTGGGTCTGATGCCTTAGATTAGTGGTTTTTAGTTTATGCAACCACACGAAGCCTTATTTCTTAGCTTGATGGTCACTAATTGCTCAGGCCAAAGGTCCTTTTCAAGATTCAAGAGAATTAAAAATGAATTACAGGGCCGCAATATTCCAGGAGAGGTTGTTCACACTAAGAATTCGGTACATTAAAAGTGACAAACTTAGCCAAACAAATTGTGATGAATTGTTAGATAATTTTGTTATGAAAAAGTCTCTTGGTGAAATGACTAAATATTTTTCCCTACCGTTGGTAGTCATTTCACTAAGAGTTAGTTTTTAGTTGGAGAAATTTTTCAGCCATTAGCATCAACTAGTTAGATGCTTCAGTCGTTTATTTATTTGAGTAAACGTCTTTTTAATTTTTGAGTAAACACTTATTTCATGAGTCACAGTTTTTTTTGTCGCCACCAGTATTCTTGACGTCAGTCAGTTTGTTAAGATGTTATGATTTATGAGCTTGTGTTACGAAATTTTGATTGTAGTCTTGTGTTTGTTTTTTCTCTGCTGTTACTTCAGCCTTTCAACTTTTCACCCGTAAGCTTTGCTTGCAATTTTCAGGACTGAGGATTCGTAATTTTACGTGAAATCGATTTCCTATTAAAAATTTGCTGATCGATTCCTTGCTTGCACCCATCGTGGAAAGTACATACTTGGTTCTATTTTTAACATTTATCATCCACACTCCGGTTTTATGCTGCACCTCCTCAGATTTAGGGATTTTTGGTACTGTTCTAGGGATTTTTGGAGTTGCATTTGTGAGAGCCCTGGTGCGGCAGCAAGATTCTCACTGAATTGCAAACAGGAAGAAATTCGCTACTTTGGAACAATGTGTCTTTGTTTATGCGTATGAAAGCATAACTTATGCTAACAAGGTAGGGGCCACACAACTTCTGCCAAAAGTTATCTGAGCCTCGTAAGTAAAATGGGTGAGAAACAGCGTTCAAGGGGAAAAACAAAAAGCAGGTATTATTTGCGGGCGTCGGAAGGGGCGGGGGCCTGGCCCCTCTGATTTTGAAATTATTAGCAAAAAACAAGGTTGTATTTTCAATTTCGAGGGGTAAAAACCAAATTTCACCACTTTTAGCCTCCCCCCGGGAAAAAATTTGGGAAAATCCTCTACTGGCCTCCCCCTGGAAAAAATCCTTCCGACTCCCATGGGGGTACCTACTTTGCAGATGTAAACATTTATATATGCAGTATTTAGTGTACTATCACTGCCTTTAACTAAAATAAAGTATACTGCATATAGTTGGCTATAATAATAAATTTAATGATCTAATCTTGGTAACGCAAAAAATGTTCAATTGTTCGCTTCACGTTTCAGTGATGGTTTATTTCTCTTAGAATATTTAAAAGGCTTCAAACGTTAACTTTTGTCTCCACTGGCATGGGGCCCATTGAAGTGAGGGACTCATTTAGATAAAATTTGTCAAATAGGCTTTAAGCATCTCTAGTTGAGAAGTGTTGCTCGCAACCTCCATCGATACCTGCAAACCTGGTCTAGCTGTTGGGTTGGGCTTCTTCCGATAAAGCGTGCATAGTATTATTCCTTGCCGTCGTCCATTAGCAACAGAGGTCTCTTTCGAAAACTGCATTACCGAACCTTTAAGTGTTCAGCAGTGATCGACAGTAATTGCACTGTACAACTTTCTTCAGAACAATCATTGCCAATTTGTGCAATTGTTTTGGCTAACGTCTCTTTTCGGCCTTCACAACCTGTGGTGTAGGAGGGGTGCACACCCCCCAAAAGTTTTCATTTGTCAAAATCAGGGCAAATTCCATGAAAATCTTGGCAAAATCTGTGAAAATGTTTGCAAAACCCCTCAAAATCTGGGCAAACCACCTGAAAATACAGGTAAAAATGCTGCCCAACGGTGTTTGATTTGAAAAAAATGGCGCCCAACGTTTGCAGAATCACATGAAGACCTTTTTTTTGAGGTCATTCCAAAACAAGGTCTTCATTATCTTTGTGGGAGAAAATATTTGCACAAAAATTTGCCCGGAAACCCTTCGGGCAAAAATCTTTCGCCCCCCAAAAGTTTTCCTGCTCCTACACCTATGTCCACAACAACCATGACTAGACAAATCATTTGCCCTTACGTCAGGTTTTCAAACCAAGGTTGATCACCCAAAAATTGTTCGCCCCCCCTGGAAAAATGTGTTGGACATAGGAAAATGTGTTGTTGTGCCTGGCTGGTTACAGGCCTGTGATCACCTTAATTTATCAAAATCAGAGCAACAGTTTATCTTTCTTGTTGAAACGACATTTTCTATGACTGCAAATGCTAAGTGTACCATTGAACAAAGGAGTCAAGCCTTCTACAAAATCCACATTTGCTTATCGGCTGGCACTGATTCACTCTGCAGTTCAAGCCTACAATTTGAGCTCTAAATTACCTGCACATATTGGTGGCAGAACTGGGTGGGCCCACGTGGGCCTAGGATCCTCCACTTTTAAATGCTTGTGACATCACAGTTGCCAATTCACACCACCACAAAAAATTTCCATAATTTTTTTATATACATGCACTTGTCCCCCCACTTCGAAAAATGTTCCACCACTCATGCCTGCACAAACACACCAACTGCACTATCTTCATTCGAGAAGGCCATTTTCTGTTTCTGATGTCATACAGAAAAACATCAGTTCTATTGAAACTGAGTAACTACCTTTTCAGCTTTATCAGAATTCTTTACTTCAACTGCTAAAATTTTATGTTGATAGCCCCACTTAATGACTAGGCTATAGCTTGTGACACCTGTTTATCGAAATTCTCTCACACAACACATACAGCATAACACATGCCAAGAAATGTTTATCGCCAATGCTGATAGGTGTCAGGTGATGTAATGATGTGCCATTGGAGCATTGCTACAGATTGAATGATGAAAGAAAAACGATTAAATAACCAAAATAATTTACAATTACAGTTTAACATTTCCACAAACTGTTTGGTTAAAAAAAACAATAATGGAGCAAAAAGTAAAACCACTGGCAAAAATAAGCATACCATTCTTAATGTTAGCATCAACTAGTCATGGTGTATTTTCATCATTGTAGCCCTTTAACTTCTACTCTACCATTTTTTATGCCAGCTTGCCAACACTTCAAGTTGAGTGGTGCCAAACAAAAAAGCAATAAATCATTGTTGATGCACTTTTACCATTACAAAAACTTTGAGATGAACTGATGGAGAACACTGCTGTATCAATGAATGCCAAGACATAACAACTTTACTTTTTTATTCTCAATATTGTGACTAGTTGTGTTTATAAGGACAAGGACCAGGTGTAAACACATTGAGTGGAGACAAACAATTTCAGTGGCTTGCAACTGCAAACAGAAGTTATCATAATCACATGTTTCTACTAAGAAATGTTAGCTTTGCTTGATATTTTTGATAATAGAAAACCATGAAGACAACAAATTTCTTATGAAAAACCAAGGTAAAGGGTTAGAAGCTCCAGTCAAGATCTTGACGAAGCACACTGTGTTATAATGCCACAGCTGCAAATATAGGCAGTGTCTGTTTTGCCATCAGTGGTAAAAGCACTGCTAGAGATATTATATGCATGGATTAGCATATCAACCTAGTAACATGACTTCAAACCCTAATCCAAAACCCTTTCTCAAAATGAAAACCTGTGGTTGGTTTTTGAAACTTTTTAAAGTACATAAAAGCATTTCCATCGAAAGTATCATCTCTACCAACAAAGCCAAAGCAACTATGGTAAGAGCCGAACTGACAACCACTTGCACAACAGGAATAGACACTCAACCAGGTTTACCATACTGTTAGTGTCACAAATTCAGCGTTATATGTGGACAAAGGTGGATAGGGTTTGATGGCAAAATAGTCCCAGCAGAGCTTTTGCCACTGGCAGCAAAATAGACATTATCACAAGCATATTAAAATACAAAATATGTTACCCAAAATCACCCTTCAAAGAACTTTGTTGAATACTATATTTACTTGTTAAACTGGACGCTTTTCCCAAGATATTTAATCTGAATAAATTTAAATAGGAAAATATCATAGCGTAAAACTTTTCAAGAAATTTGACTGAAAATACTAAGTTTAAAGTTGTCCTCATTAGAACAACAACTATACACCTGCATCTTTGATGTATATTCAAATAAAAACCATAAAACCATGATGCAAAAGAACACAGCATAACGAAATGCTGCCTACAACAAGCAAATGAACACATGTCATTAAAATCATGTTTTAACAAACAGCCAGACAACAAGTTTAATTGGAATTTTTAATCTTTGCACAACAGACATAAGCTTGTAGCATACGCACATACTATTATAACAAGTATGCAAAAATAACAAAATTTGGCAGTTGTAAAGCACAAGTGATATTATTGTTTCATTCTGTTGATGTGATTATAAAACTGATACCATGTTGAAAACCAATCTTGTAAATATATTGATTACACAATACTGTGACATTCAAGTTTAATATGACTAGCCTGTAAAACTGTTTCAAATGGAAATTTTATGTTTCTTATAACCCTTGGCCAATGAGCAATTTGAATGGTGTCATGCTTGGTAAAAATACACTTATTTTAAAAAAATTCTGTATGCTTTGCTAATAACCCTACTTGAGAGATCTGACAGTTAAGCATTGATGCTGCTAATAACCTGTTAGATCCAATGTAAGATCCAGTTTCAACTTCGGTACATACACAGATACATGCTGCATTATATATTTTTTAAAGAACAAACATGTTGGCCACAACTCCAAGTATCAATTCATATTTATAAGGGAAGCAAAGGCGTGTGCCAGCTGGTTAACATAAATTCTGTTTCAGCAATTTCAACAAAAAATTATCTCAGTAGTATCAAACTGATAATAAATCAATAAACACCGAAAACAACTTTCGATGCAATAGAATTATACTGACACAAACAATGCAACTCATATTACCCCACAGCTCAAAAGTTTTTTTCTAATGAAAAACCCCAGTTCCTTTTCACTCAAGTCATAAACAGTTCAAAAGCAAGTTTTCGGAGAGTTCATCTTGGTTTCCAGTTAGCTTCCCACAATAATATTGTTGATTGGAATGTGGATGAGTTTGACGAAAAATCCAATAAAACCCATGATAGCGAAACCAATTGCTGTAGCAATAGCAATCTTTTGGAATTCTTTTCTGTCTGGTTTCGTGCAGCGTTTGACCAAACGAATGGAGTCTTTGGCAAACTGTTTTGCTGGCTCAACCCATGTTGTTACTTGATCCATATCTTCGTTCGTGAAACAATGAGACGAATATCTGAATATCTGATAGCTCAAAGCAATACCGCCACAAACCGTTCTCGCGCAATTCACTCTTTCACTGAATGTCCACGTCAACTGCTATCGTGACGTCTTTCACAAACTGTTACGCTTCGTCAATCAGGCGGAAATAAAATTTTGGCTGACATTACTGACAAAGGCAACGGATCTCAAAACAAACATTTATCAAAAAAAGGAACTGGGCAAGACTCAGAGGTGGCCACGGATCCGTATTTCCGGAGTTTAATTCCGGTAGGATTCTGCGTTTTTTTGGATCCGGAACCGGAGTCAAAAATTTGTGAAAAACCGTTACCGGAATCACTTTTCATTTTAGGCAGTAGAAGGAATCTGCGTGGTTATTAAGTACAAACATTGCTGAAGCTCCGTTTCATGGATGGATTCCTGTGTCAAACGAAATTTGTGACCTAAGCGAAATTTCTGACCTGTTATTGTTTTCCGTTATTTTGCTTCTCAAAATAAAGAAATAAAATATGGCAATTACTTTTTTGATGTGTGTTGTATGAATTGAAACATTTGGATAGATATCAGGTACCCACAACAAGCTATAGAACGGGAATGACTGACCATTGAAAATTTTCGTACTTAGTCGTTGACCTCAATTATTTTTCTTTTTCTCACCCTAATGCGACACACTTACCTAACCACGAATTCCCAAGCAGGGGCTTAACAAAAGGGAAAGGGGGCACATATTCTCAAGCGCCAATTCAATATGGGGGCGCTGAATCACTGCAGGGGCACCGAATTACTGCTGGAGGCGCCGAAAAGCGCCAACAGTGTCACAAGTACTTTCTTTAATACAGTAAATTTGCTTTCGAAAGATCTAGATTTTACCATAGGGGTGCCAAACTTCGACCATGGGGGCGCCAGTTCGACCAGGGGGGCGCCGAATTTGTTTTTTGTCCCGGGCGCCATCTAAACTCGCTATGCCCCTGTCCTAATAATCAGTTTTATTAGCGTATTTGCTATGTAGAATGTATAGCTCTGTGCATGCGTACATGGTGTGAAGTCAGAAATTTCGCAAGTCAGAGATTTCACTTTGACACCGGAGTTTGAACAGGATTCGAAACAGAGTAAGAGCAGTGGTGGACAAAAAGTGGAGTTGAGGAGTCCGCAGAGCGGACTGCGATTGTTTTTTGCACAGTCGGGATAATTTCTATATTTTCAACTTGACATCTAAGCTTAACCCTAGCTGTGTTGTTTGCTGTTGACTTGCGTGCAGGGCAGAGATGAGCGCTGGATGGGACTGGATCGAGATGATGACGGATTGTTCCAGATTTGTATTGGATCCGGGTTGTAAATTCCTTCATCAATGTAAGACCAAGACCGGATTTGGACTGAGTTAATGGAAAATAATTGCACAATTTTTATTGTTGAAAAGCTGTATTTTGTTAAGATTTTATACTTGGATTTTAAATTGTAAAAAATGTTGGACTATGGGTGGACTCAAGCCCGTATCCAGGTTTAAAGGTTTGAAGGGTCAAGATTTTGGTTTTGAACCATATGTTTGAAACAAATTTTTCTAAGCACAACAAAATTTCAGGGATACAAAAATTTGAGTGACACAAAAAATTGGGGGGAGAATGCCGCCCCGGGGGGAGGCCTGTTTGGACTTGGACTGAGTTTTAAAATTCCGGGTTGATCGGGATCACAAAATATGACAGTCCGCTCATTTCTGGAGCAAGGTTCCCACTTCTGGGGAATTTGTTCCTAGATTAGGAATTTCAGCAACGTTTGGGACAGTGGTGCAGAGCTGAGCACGGACAGGACTTGATCAGGTCCGAAGCCAATTTTGGCCTGATCAGGACTGGATCGGACTGCAATTTTTTTCAAAATTGGTGGATCATGACTGGATCGGACTGAGAAAAATTTTGTTGTTTTAATGTGATTATTCTGAAAATATGAAAAATTTTAGTTGTGATCCGAGTTCACAGATTTGCTAAATGGTGGTGAATATTTTGCCATCAAACGCAAAAACTTTGCTGGGACTATTTTGCAATTCGAACTGTATCCCACTTTTATTCACATATAACGATGAGTTCTAGTAGCAACAAGAAACGTGGGCATAGTTGAGTGGTTAGTGTCTATACTCGCTGTGTGGTTGTTTGTTGGTTCTGTTCTCACCATTTCCTTTGGTTTATAGCTTGTAGCAGAGGTGGCCGGAGTCACTTTTTTAGACTCCGCTCTTGTTCCCAAATTTTTAAATCCGGTTCTGATCTGTGTCCTGAAATTTTCTCTTGTTCAGACTCCGCCTACAATCATTGATCCAAGCACAATTTCCCCATGTTTATATTTAAGAAATCACCACACAATCTCCTGCTACTGCCGAAATTAAAAAGTGACTTCGGATCCGGGTCCGAACAAAAAGCGCAGAATCTTGCCGGAGTCGACTCCGGGTCCGGTCCCACCTCTGGTTTGTAGAGGTTACACCTTTGATAGGAGTGCTTTTAATATAGTTTTTCAAAAAGTTTAGGGTTTAGTTTTAATGTGTAGACTATGTTTTTGTGTTGGTTTAGGTTTACCTTTAGGGTTTAGGTTTAGGATTTAGATTTCGGGTTTAGGTTTTAGGTTCAGCTTTTAGGTTTTGGTTTTGGGTTTATGTTTGATTTTTGGGTTTAAGTTCAAGTTTTGGGTGTAGGTTTTTTTTTCGGTTTTGGTTATTGGTTTTGGTTTTGGTTTTGGGTTTAGGTTTTGGGTTTAGGTTTTGGGTTTCGGTTTTGGGTTTCGGTTTTAGGTTTACGTTTTTGGTTTAAGGTTTGGTTCTAGGTTTAGGGTTTTAGTTCATGTAACGAGGACCTTACACTAATCCAAGTGTATCGTCCTTGTCACTTGACCAATTCAAGGGATCGGGCTCTCCTAATGGCAAAATAATTCCAGAATGGCCTTTGCTTCTGATGCCTAATAGACACTTCCTTGTTAAATTTTGGAAATGCCAAAAGGTTGTGTCTATTTTGCCTCATGAGGCAAAAGCCCTGCTGGAAATATTTTGCCCTCAACCAATTGCTGGAAAGGCAAAATAGCTTCAGTAGTTCTTTTGCCTCATGAGGCAAAATAAAAATACGTGATTTTACATTGGCAGATCAGGACTGGATCGGACTGATGATTTTCAAAAATTTTGCGGATCAGGACTTGATCGGATTTAATTTTATCGGATCAGGACTGGACTCGTACCGAGAAATTTCAAAGTCCGTTCATCTCTGCAGTAGTGCCACTCCAAGTGTTTTTCTACTAGATCTAGTGTTTTTTCATTTAATCTAGTGTTCTAATGTTTTTTTATGGCTATTTAGTGTTTTTTTTGAGTGAGCTGAACGTAATTAATTGCCCAGTTTTGTGTAATTGTAACTGTAATTGAGACCTTTTGATTTAAGTTCAATTGTAATTTGTTAAAGATTCTACCTAAGTGAATCTTAAATTACACAAGACAATATAATATGTTTTGAGTTAAACCGCTGCGAAGCCACTTCGTCATCTGTTATGTTACCTGTGCAAACAAACACAAGCGTTGCTGCTATCTGTCGTTTTTTTTTTATCTTGTTTCCAATCAGTTGCGCAATCATAATGTCTATGGGTGCCATTGCAACGCATTTTCTGGGCATTTTCACTGTATGTAAGTTCGCTTTTGTATATCTAGTGTTTTTTATTGAATCTAGTGTTTTTTATGATGAAATCTAGTACTTTTCCGTAACAACTGAGTGGGAACATTGGTTTGGGAAAATATCTGGGTTTTTGAAGTATTGAGGGATTGTTTGCAGATTTTGATCTTTGGGATGAAATTGAGAAAAGTTATGGTCGCACATTTCCGTCTGACTTGAAAATCCGATCTGTGTTTTATTTTCAATTGCCAGTTCCAGGACACTGTCTACCTGAACCTACTGTATCTCAACGAGTCTATTTTATACGGTCAGGGATGCAAGCAGGTCTTTCTTTCACTTTGGTCAAGCATTGCTGAAGTTGGACAAGCTCAGCTGGGAATAGTTTTAAGTGGTGTTTGTATGTGGCAGTTGCAAGGGTAGTAAGTAAATCAAAAAGGTTGCTTCATAAAGGAAACTGTTGCCTTTGGCGAATTTTAACGGTACAGTGTTAGTAGTGCTTGTCTAAACAACTGTATCTGTCCTGGTTTTCGGTCTCGAAGGACTAAAAAACTGTGTCTTATCTTCCTTGTATCCGGTTTTGAGACAGGTACTGTATTAAACTGAATTGGAAATGAATACAGTGCAGTCACACTACTAGGAAGGTAGTCGAGTAGGAAGTGACTTGTGCCGCTGTGCATAGGGTATGCTGGCTGCAGTCACACTTGGGTTGTATTTTTTTTTATAGTGCACATGACAATTTTGATGCTTTCACCAGAGGTGCACTCTGCACTCACTGCACTGCATCAAAGTAAGATGGTTAAAAGTTGAGCTGGCATATGTCCTATTTACAAGAGGAAATCAAGCAGTTTATTTATAAAAAGGGCAAACCAATATTAGAATTTCAGAGTTCACCTGCATTATTGAGTACTTGGATAACTTTAAAGAAAGAACGTTGTCACACAAATGATATGACAGCATCATACATGTGCACATTGTTAAGGTTGAAACTGTCATTGTAGGAGATGGAGCTGGCAGATATTGCTGCAGATAACTTGTCTGAAAGATGTGTGTGCATCCTATCATTAAAACAAGGAAGTGGCTACGGAACCAACCATAGATGTAGATCTTTTTGTTGCAAAACTTACTCTACCGTACCGCCTCGCATGACGTGTTTCGAATAATGGGTCAGTTTGTCACTCAAGCGGCGTCGAACTGGTAGTGTAACGGATAAGTTTCATGACTGCCATGCCAATGGTTGTAGGTTCACCACTCACCTTAGCTTCTTACCTGTTTTCGTAGTATTTGCTGCGTGCACTCAATTTGTGGGACCAGTTTTCTTTACTTTTGAAAAAACTTACTAAACTTTTGCTTTAGGTCTTAGCATTGCTGTTAGGTTAGCATTAGGGTTAGCTTAGGGTGATTTCACATCACCTGATCCAGAAAATTCAAAAATGCAACCCACCCTCTCAGATTTTTATGAAATTTGGTATGCTTGTAGAACTTCTTTTTCTTATTCCAAATATACCAATTTTTTCCAAATCGGCCAAGTAGAAACGAAGTGATGAGTGTTTAAAGACAGCCACTTTTTGTGTTCACTGAAGTGGCAAATTCATGAAAGTAGCAAATTCATTAGATTCAATAAAAGATTGGTGCTTCACCAGTCTTCCGTTTGGCATTCTGGATACATGGCTGAACTAATGTAGTTGTGTTCTCTCAATTACTATTAGGAGAAGTGGTTCGACATTCAGGGCACTTTGAATTTCACAGCTGTGCACTCTGTCGCGAAGTGTGACACCAGGGCATAACGAGGGGGCACAATGTTCTGGGCGCTGAATATTGGGAGGTGCCAAAAAGTTGCAACAATGTCACAAGTTTTTTCATCAATGCAGGACATTTAATCCCACAATAGCTTAGGTTCAAATATGGAGGTACCAAACTAGTTTCTTGCCCCGGGCGCAATCTAGCATCGATATGCCCCTTTGTCACACCGTGAACTTCTTGCAAAAATTCCATCTTTGGTGCTTGCATCTGAGTTGACATTTTTTTGGTCATTACCCAAGATTCATAAACATAGGTAAGGATCAGAACAAAGACTGATTTGAGAATTGACAGTTTTGTGGTGTTTGAAAACTCCTGTTTTGTGATCACTGAGCAATAAAGATCATGCAGAACGGTGTTACCTTTACCAATCTGTGTATCAGTCTCTTGGCGCTCTACCTTCCATCACATGGAAATACCACCCCTAGGTACTTGAACGTCTCCACCTGCTGCAGTGTATTGCTGCTCACTTGCCGCCTACACTGCCATGGGTTTGTAGAGAGACATACAGCAGTAGCTTGTTATATTTAGCACTAATTTTCATTCCTGCTAGGTCTCACGCAGCAGAAAACTGATAAGTGCATGCTGAAGACTGTTGAGAAGATGCTAGCAGTACCTAATTATCTGCAAAAAGTAAACTGTTGATCCTGTACCTCCCAACTATGACATCCTCATTGATTTGTCTGTGACTGCCTATCCAATTCATGTAGACTAGTGGTTCTCGACTCTGATTCTGACAGTTGCATTCGGCTTGTCCATATAGACACAATCATGCGACACCAGAGCATACAGAATGGCTATTTGTACAGTAGCGCATTACACAATCGTTTGCACATGACCAACACTGATAGGAGCAAAACACTTTAACCTCACCCCAACTGTAGCGTCATTCACCCATTGTAATGCAGGAATCCAGTAGTAGTGTGAAAGAAATGAAGGCATTCTGACATCAAAACTTTGAGGTAAGCAGCTAACAGAGAAAAAGAAAAAAGTGGAAGATATGTCGAATGGGGGTGCACAGAGGCATACAAACTGTTCCGATCAAGGTTTTTAAATGCTTTGCAATGCATTTATCATGATGAGATCAACAGCCAATTAATTTTCCTGACTTTTAAAGTAGGATTTGGCATTTAGTGTTTCACCAGTCATATTTCTTAGTTTTTGTTTGCTTGGTTTGTGCACATTGCACACAGGAATTCGAAAACGTGGCGCATTGCTTAAGCTATAACTGGCCAGAAATATTGTTTCATACATACATACATCTACAAGAGGAGATACAACCTTATCAGCTAACCCTAGCAAAATTTACTCTTTTGGGTCAAAAACATACTTTTTGACATAACTTTTCATCTCTTCCATAACATTAATGACATGTCAACTTTATATGGCTGTCATTATAGAATGTAAACAGTAAAAAATGGAATATCTTTTGCACCTTCACGCATGGCTGGTTATACTGGTAGTAAGTTAATAATAATTAAATTTTTTAAATGTGGACTTGTCCATATCACAGATGTAATTATAGAAACAAGAGCACAAAAATGGTTAGTCCTACAGCAGTGTGCGGCATTTGCACGTGACTAGCAGAGGACTTCTTACTTTCTGGATGCTTGGTTTGGATACATTGCACACACATTTTTTTCTTTTTACAACACAAAGCAATACTGATGAGACGTGATAACACTGAAACAATGCACCAACCACTACTGCAGTTGTTCACCATCACACATGAGCTTGAGCTTTAAATAATAGAGACATTTGAAGCGATCGGATAAAGATGTGCGGTGTATAAAAAATTGATACAAATTGTTTCTCAGCGAGGCATCAAAGGTCCTGTCACAATCACCAACCTGGTATGGGTGAACACTTACAATTCTGGGTATGTATGTAATGCATGGTTCAGTAGGCATTATTATAAGCAGCGCATAAGCGCTTCATATTAGTCTGTGTGTATTTGCTCCACAGTTGGCAAGCGATCACTGACATGTAATAGGAATGATATAGAGTGTTTTTTACTGCAGGAGAGCACTGATCAAATATGCCTGTGAGTTTGTTTGTTGCACAGTACAGCAATTTCACTTGTCTCTGAAGATCATCATCCTTCAGTGAGGCATTTATCCACACACCAAGGTATTTCACTTGGTCAAAAAATTGTACATGTACATTGTTCAGAAAAACATTTGATGGAACAGGTTGTTTATACTTTTTTAGGCAAAAGAGAACACCAATTGTTTTGCTGCAATTAAAAGCAATATTGTGTTCAGCAGCATAGTCACCACAAATATATGGAAGACATTGCAGCCCACTAATACTGGGGCTGAACACAATCATATTAACTTCGACTTTTTGACTGCACTCATTAACTTTGTCAACACAAATATTAACTTTGACTGCAATCAAAGTTACTTTCTTTATAGACACTTTTGAGTATTGACTGCACTGGCATGCAAATTCGCAAATTGGCAGGAGTGCTAATGAACTAATTGGTAGGCAAATAACTGGCATTTTGCTCTGCACATGTGGTCTGTGTTATTTGTTTTGCTGCACAGTAGAAGACCCCCAATGGAGTCTCAGTCTTAAACACTAAGAAATTGTATGTAAAAGTTAGCACCCGATTGTTCAGGAGTTTATATCTAGTTATGTGTTTTTCTGTTATTTTGCAGTGACAGTCAGGATATAAATGATAAATTTTCTTTTTTTACCCATTCAGATAGACAGTTTATGAATGCTCCTGTTTTGGGATTTTTATTGGTAGTATGTTACAATAATTTGCAAGCATGACTTGAGACTTGACCCTTGTCATAGTGGAGGCAAAGCTGTGTTCAAAAGAATTTCATGATTTCAAAAAAAGGAATTTCAGAGGTTTGGTTAGGTATGGATATATTAGAAACAAAACATGGTGAAGATTTGACACTGCATGTAAAACATGCTTCAAAGCTTTTCCATTTTTAGGCCGTAAAACTGGAACCACCCTCTTAAAAAGGCATGTTGAAGAATGCAGAGACAAAAGAGCAAAGACAAAAAAATGTCTGGTCCAAACTCTGTTCTCCTACAATAAAGTTGCCAGAATAAGCTAATAAAAAGTGGTCAAAGCAGCTGTGCAGCTAGTGGCAAATGATATGTGACCCTTTTCCATATTAGATGGAAAAGGTGGTGCTTATGGGAAAGTAGATGCAAATTATCTTTTACCTGCAAGAAACACAGTAAGTAGCTCCACCACAATGCTACAGATGAAAGAATGAATGTTGGGAAACTTCTTTAAAAAGCAATTTCGAACAATGCTGGAACAGGGATGACAGTTGATCTTTGGACTAACAATTACATAAAGCAATGTTTTTTATCATGCACAGTGCACTGGATTGAGGATTGGTTAGTAAAACAAAATGCTTTGTTTTGTGAACTATTTCAGCCTACAGTTAAATCAGCAGAAAACATGAAAGATGAACTTGTAATGAGTCTTGTGAAGTATAGTATCAGTAATGATGTCATTAGATCAAGTGTTGTTTTTGTAAGTGACAGGGGAGCAATTGTCAAAAAATCCCTAAAACAATTTAATTGGCTCCCTTCTTTTTCATGCTTTCAAGATATCTGAAGAAAATTCAAAGGAAGGTTATGATAATGCGTGTGTTCAAAACTTGCCAACTGCAGTGCAGTGAAGGATCTTGTTACATATTTAAAAAAAAGTGGATATGCATCAATGCTAAAATCACTGACTATTATTCAAGAGTGTGCTACAAGGTGGAACACCAAACTGGCTGTATTAATTAGTGTGCACCAGGTCTTCTCAGAAATTTAGTCAGTTTTACTTTTAAAAAAATCAAAGAAAGGCTTGAAGGTATTGACATTGCCATAATGCAAGACCTGTTTAACACGTTGAGAGCCGGCCTACGGTATATTCGTACTTGGATTTCGGCCTAAAAAACAGCAGTTTTCGGTTGCCTTACCAATGCCCTAGCTCCTCCGCCAATTGCGCTAGAGAGCTGTTCAAGGGCTCAAACGGATCGGCCAGTCTAGTAGATTGCACTCAAAAAAATTTTTTGCTTGGGGGGTTCGGATTTTTTGTGACTGACGTCATAAGTAAAGTAGTTTTAGGGTCATTTTTTCTCATGTTACCTGGCCTAGGGCCCAACTGCTAGGCCAAAGTGTTTCGCTGAAGTTTTCATTGGAAACTAGGCTCGAGTCCGAGTCTTTTGAGCCTTTGATCGACTTTCTAGCGTTTCTGTTTCAAAACTTATGATTTAAAATAAACAAATTAATTAATTAGCTAATTAGTCAAATACTTTTACTAACTTACATCATAACTTTTCAACCCGAAACCCCAGCAGGTCATCCAAAGTATCAAAAGACTCTGATTGTAGCCTAGTTTCCAGTAAAAACTTCAGCGAAATACTACCACCTAACGGTTGGCGCCCAGGGCCAGGCAAAGTGGGCCAA
>Ga0210059_1009285_pt1 | contig 15387 bp, 9 predicted proteins | sample Ectturendosymbi2_FD_188042 | JGI IMG/M metagenome (GOLD analysis project Ga0210059, IMG submission 188042) | Ecteinascidia turbinata endosymbiont from Florida, USA - Sample 2 (SPAdes) (version 2) | ecosystem: Host-associated > Tunicates > Ascidians > Unclassified | place: Key West, Florida... | reverse complement strand
TAGCCAGGGGGGGGGCAAAGGGGCCATGCCCCCACCAAATTTTTAGAAAATAGTCATTGTGCTTTGAGAGGCTTTTGTCTAAACAAAATAGTGTCATTCGCCTAAAATCAAACATTTTGGCCCCCCCTGAATTTTAGCGCTGGCTACGCCACTGTTTTCATGAGGCCGACGACAGAAATTGTTTCTGACGTAACATATTATGCAGTTTTACACATCATACAATATTATCACGAGTCAAAACGAGTGTCTCACTCTAACAGGACGAAACAAAAAAATTGTATGTTGCCCCCAAAACGGTCGCTGTTTCGACCTTGCCAGGCCCTCCCAATGCAGCGCGAGTATAGCCACAACTGCATTAAATATTTTTTCCCTCCTTACCAACAAGAGTTTTTATTTTTCTCCATACCTGGCTGATCAGGGTTACAGAGACCTCACCACTTTGAAAAACAAGAAATGTAAATTGGTTGGAACTCAGGTCCTAAACGACACAGACTTACTATGAACCATCCGTATAAATCTTCACAGATTTACAAGTTAGTCAGAAGGAAATGAGTTGGACAAGGCTTTAAAACAGCTGGTAAGAAAAGCAACACCACATTGCAGTGAGTTGAAATTAAACAGCACGCATGCACATAACTGGAAATAGCCAAGCTATGGAAAGTAGCTGGCTGTTTCTGTTGGCAAGCACCACTCACCGTTCAACGAAGCGCCGGGTGGCAGCAAATCGTTCTGTGCCTGTCAGTTTGCCAGTGACAAGTCATGCAAAAACAAATAGAACGAATGAAAAAGACACGCCAAGCAGAAGTTGTTAGGATCGGAATAGTTAAAAAAATAAGAGGAAAGACTCGACTTCGTTGGACACGTTGCGGTGATGAATCGCGACAAGGCAAAGCAAACCCTGGTTGTGATACAAGTGTTGGCCGGAAAAACACAAACTAGTCAGTGGTAACATGCAGTAAACCCAGATCTAAACAAACATGCAAGAATGCTAATAAGCATAACACGCCACACTGCAATCGAAGTTCGGTGCACTACCACCCACGCTTGGCAGCATTTAACAGCAGGCAATGACTTGGCCGCTTCAGACCAACTCGTTTGATGCGCTGTAAATGCTCAGTAAGCCGCTTAACACTCCCGTGTCTCAAATTAAATAAGACTTGCCCAGTGAACTACCGCAAGACACCAAGGTCGATGTCTACGAGCAACACGTCATCAAGCGCTGCTCACCGCCGCGGAGGTCCCAGCGTCGTGATGTTGCTGTTGACGTTCACTGCTGTCGACCGTGACGTCAGTGTAATCCAGGAGATCTTCTCCGCGCGATGAGGTGTTTGTATCAGTCGGGTACATGTCAGTTGCCAGACTGACATCCTCACCTTCTGAAATCGCGGAATCCGGTGTCAGAGCATTCTCATCAACGTTTTCAGGGGAGAAAGATGATGGTGCTTGTTCAAAGCCTGAAGGGCAGCACAATTCTGTCACGAAGTAGCAAGACCGTTTTCAGGTCGTGCGATTGTGTCATAGTGCAAAAGAAAACAAGAGACATTCAACATTCTGTCTACTTAATTAGCTGTCATAAGCATGTTTTAGAATGAATGAAAAAAACAAATAAAAATCAGAAACATACCACAAACGTGGAGCAATTTACCTAACACACTTTCTTTCCTTGCTTCACATGTGTTCGAAAGCTTTTAATAACAACATCAAACTGGTTGTGGCATGAATACCTGCAACACGCTAATGTTTATATGTCAGGCTCACCGGGAAACGGAAATATGTTTCCAGCTTGATGGGAATGAGTTCCAAAGATAAAATCTTTGTGTTCAATCAACATCTCGACGATGCGAGATTGATAAGGCATGTCGATCAACATGTTGAGTGATTCATTCCCGTCTCTGCTGAACCAGAAACACTGTTACTGTTTACGGTGACATTGACTCATACTTTTCGCAGAGCAAATAACAAACGAGGTTTTCGATAACAAAGTGATTTCCGGCATTCAGGGGCGTCGCCAAAAGCACAACTTGGGAGGGGCAACAACCGCTTCTTGCAAAATTAACCCACTGCAACGCGAGTGAGACTCACAATAACGTCTGCCGCCGCATTAAGGTTGGTCCGAAGACGATGGCGAGGTTGCTCGCAGTCATTTTGTTTTCTTTGCTGTGACTTGACACTCTGCTCAAAAAAGATAAAGATTGATGAGTCGATAGCAAATGCTCGTCCAGAAAAGAAAAAAGACGAAGGGAGAAACAACCGCCAACGAAGACAAAAAGTTCTCAAGCCTTCATTTCGCGTCAAGCCCGCAGTTATCATCAAAACAACGAAAAAGTCTCCCAGAAAACTTCACTAAGCCCTTATTTCTCCAGCTAAGTCAACCGCGGCCAGAAACGAATCCAGGCTTCATTATCGCGTTTCAATTTCGGTCTCAGTGCAGCGCAATGTACAAACGTTGTCCTCTGCACCCACGTATGTTTCAAGGGAAACGAAGTCAAGTTCAAGAGTTACACGAAACACTTCCTTTCCAGCCAACCTGGTGAGGTGGGATATGAGGTATTGCAAAGTGTTGCGATTGGCTTGGGGCAGCTTGGCCACCGTGTCTCTGATCCTGACGACAAAGGAGTCTAGCTTCTCACGAGTTGGTGGTGGGGGGTTTGGCCTTCCTTCCTCTTTCGCATATCTGGCAGCGTCATTTGTGTCGGCGATCAGCTGCTGATAATCCTGCAACAGAAACGTCGGGTGCAACCGTTGCACGCAGTTTGTAGAACGCTGCTATCACGCAAAGGAAACTTTTTCAAATGACTTTTTACGTTGCGAGCATAGTCCACCTCTCATTAACAAAACCACAATGTCTTAACCAGGTTTTTTTAAGGTATTTCAAGGACCCGATTCGGGTCCCTAGAATCAGCGAAAATTATCGTCGGGTCCCTACAATCAAAGAAAATCGGATTCCTACAGGTCCATACGGGGCACCTAACGTTTTCCTTAAAAAATCCTGGTCTTAACCGCAAATTGCTTCATGGAATACTTCGCGCAAGAACTTTTCACTCAACCACATGTCCACAAGTATATAACCGCACCGTTAAAATGCATACAACTATATCAGTAACATAGAATCATGAAGTCATTATTTTTTCACAAAACAATAAAAAGAACTTGCACGTCTAACTACCTTGGCAATTTGCAGAAATTCATCGTATAGCTCGAAGTGCAAAAGCGGCTCAGGCAGTTCTCGTAGGAATAACTTGAGGACACCACTGATGTCGTGAGGTGAATACTGTGAGAGGTCGATGTTAAACGACTGGTTTTCGAACAGGATGCGAACTTTATCCACTCGATTCTTGACGCCGTTGATTCTATAAACACCCTGGCGGAAAAAACGTAACATAAGTTTGAGTAGCAACTCTAACACCCTGGCGGAAAGTTTGAGTAACAAACGTAACAACTCAAATCGCAAGCAGCGGATGTCGATCAATGCCGCGGTTGTCTTACTTTGGTGACCAACGCGCGGTTGTCAATTTCGGCGACACATCGCTTGACAATGAATGGGATCCCATCCGGGTGTTCTTGAGCGACGATTGAGAAATCGACTCCGAACACGTTGGACTTGGCAACCTTTTTACTCGCCTGCACAAAACACAATGATATTAAAAAAAGCAGACGGCTTTTGAATGAAGGCGACACCAAGATTTCGAGCAAAGCAGTAGATGCGAGTTCAAGCATATGTAAGTACGAAAATCGCAAACGCTAATACATTTCACACCACATTAATTTGATTATAACCATGGCACATCTTCTGCGATGAAAAACTTTCTGGTAATGTCACCCAGTCGTGCATGACCGGGTTAGTCAGTGCGTGGACAGAAACCAACGCATGACTTTACAGCTTGGGGTAGTAGCAATCCGCCAACACTCGACGATGACTCTGCTCAAGACGCTTCGTTAGCTCTAGTTTGGAAAATTGTCCCTAAATGATGCTACAGTTATTTTTTCATAGGCGTCGTGGATCAAGCAAATGCGTTTCGGGTTTTAAGCTCCCTGAAGCAGTTTGTGCTTTACTAAATCTATTAAAAGCAAAGCTTCTACACAAGCGTCACGCCTGATCCATATCGCATAACTGCTATTATTGCTGTGTTTTACTTGCACTGAAACGAAGGAAGTTGTGTGATCATTTCACGATATCTTATCCTACCTTAAAAGCTTCCCGGACATTGGAGGCCACTTTTGCAGCTTGCTTTGATATCTGATGACGAAAAGCTACCGGTGAAGAATCGGGAGCATGTCCCAGGCCAGCTGCAAAGAAATGCCAGAATGGAAAAGAACAACCTTGAACGCAGCACTGCTAATCAACCTCGTGTTTCAAGACAACATAGGAAACTTCACAGCAGCACGAAATGCAGCAGTCAAGCAACAACATGCATTTGAAATAGAAAGATAACGAAAAGACACCTTCGGCAGGAACAGGCAAAAAATCCTTTACATTCTCTTCTAAGACTTCTTCAGACGACAGAGAACCTTCCGTAGACAGCCGTCTACCATGTACAGGCACATCCCTTTGTCTGGTTAAATCCCCTGGACTTGCAGAGGGAGAGACTTCCTCCATGGAGTGTCCGCTACTGCTTCCTGTGTCGCTCACTATTGAAAAATAACATTTGCAAATAAGAAAAAAACTGGATGAAGAAGGCGGTGGCAAAAATTTTCAAACTTTGTGAAAATGAGCACTTTCTTTAAGAAAATAGTAACGCCGAAGAAATCGCTTTCTTGCTGAAGTACTAATAATTTTAGAGAGTTTTAAACAAGCATTGCACTTCTGAATTTACAGGACATCACCACTTTCCCATTTCAGTTAAGTGACCTAGAAAAAACTTCGCACATATTCAAGGATAACGAACAGCATGAAATATTTGGTATGTCTTGTTTGAAACCGCTCCATTTCGAACTTCAATCTCTGGATTGCCATCACTAGCCCAAAGTAGCTACAAGAATATATCCCAAAAGGCAAATCGCACCGTGCACCAAACACATTACGGTACAAGCAAAAGCCCCTAGATTCTCATCGGGCCGTGCACGCAATAAGTCACATTTCCCAGCTTAATAAAAAAGGAGGTTAACGCTTGGATATGTGCAATTTTTTGCAACTGTGCACAAATTCTTGTTGTGCATGTGTTTTTGTAGAATTAAGACCACTAGCCCAAAGCATGTTGACTACGATGATAGTTGTAACTGGGCTAGATTTCGAGAGACTTGTTTTAAGGTAAAGGTGCTTACTGCATGTTATTAAGGTTTCAAAGCTTGGGGCTACGAAGCTGTAATTCTATGTAACAGTTTTACCAAAAATTACGACACATTTTTATCACGACCGTTTAAAAACGAGGCTCTCACGTCAAAGTCAGCTTTTATGCTGACAACAGGAGTTATCGAAACGTTTGCAAAATGTCGTTCATATCGTTTTCTTTGGCCGTGATTTTCCTTATAAGATTATTCAGATAATGGAATCAATAACTGCTTTGACACTGATTCCGGCAAATACAAGAAAACGAAGAAACACTAAAACTGCACGAGGCTCTCGCGTCAAAGTACGTTCGTTTGTCACAGACGTCCAGCTTTTTTAAACACGTTAAACAAGTATTGACTACGCAGGAGACCGTGTTTAAAACCGACCGGTGTTGACCAGATAGGGCGCCCCTTCCGTTGTGCAAGGTTCAAAACGATACTCCACTCGTTCCTGGTGCGGTTGGGAAGGGAGATTACGAATATAGTCGGAATACTGATAGCCAGGTTGGTAGAGTTTTGCGTCTTCGCACATTGCTTGAAACTGAAATAGAATTAAAAAGCTTTATCGCTGGCATCAACTTCGAAATACGTGCGTAAAAATTGTTAGACATTTGGCTAACCATATTTCATATTTATAAAGATTGTCTTTAAGCTTTTGCGCTACTTTGCAGTTTTGTTTAAGACAGGGAAGAAGTAGGACAGTTACAATAATTTTCAACTTGCATTTAAACCCTTAATGCAAACACGTTGTTGACAAACAGTGCTAAAATTTCGTGAAAGACGAGAAGTTCTTTTTCTAAAGTTTGTTTAGACCAGCTATGTCCAACCCGCGGCCCAGTTTAGGTTTCAGCTGCAATGAAAGTATCCTAAATACTGACAACTAGTCCTATTTTGATAATCTTGAATTTGACATTTTTGATGCAAGTAGTCCTCAGTGCCACTTTATCACGTCTGTTACCATTGCAGTTAGGATTCGACGCTTTCAGTACATTAAGTAAGCCTATCAAAGTGTGACCCTCATTAATAGGCCCTCCAATGTGCGGCCCTGGTTAAGATAGTGACATAAATTTTGACTCAGTAAGCCATTTGGGTTGGACATAGATGGTTTAGTTTAGACCAATGGTCTTCGATGGGAGCGAAAACGCCCTCTGGGGGCAATTTTGTTATTTGCCAGATTTGGGGAGCAACTTCAGTTTCCAGGGAGGGCGATTTCTGCAGATTAGAAAATATTAAAATTCTGAATTGATTTCAGAAAACTGTGTTTGCTACTTTGGTACCAAATCATTTGATAAACTTTCGACTCCTTGGTTCGTAACAAAGGTTATAAAGCATAAGATATAGGACTGGTGACGTAACAATCAACTTAACATTGTCCTGTTTAACGCTTCATTGTACTAACTATCCAAAGGCCACGGAGAGTATTACTGGTTGGGAGCCAAGCACTGCGGTTCTGACGAATTTCCAGGTATATTGGAAATCAGTTACGGAACAAATAATCATTTTCCCTCAATTGTCAAAGCACTATGCTGCTCTCCTCACCGCTGTTGCAGAATGAGCATGCTTGAGTCCGTGTGATGTTCAAGTTATTTCTGATTGGATGAGTCACCACAGTAACGGATGTGCCACAACGGTTCATGAACCACAGTTTAGCAACAACACGCCAAAGGTAGTAACGCTTATTGCTGTTAAAATACCGATATTAATAAGGAAGTTGCAGCACGGTTTTAGAGTAGGAACCGCGAAGGTTGAATGCAATGCAAAACCCAAATCCTACGGCTGTAAAAATCACGCACCTGAACTGGTAGCGGTGCAAAGAGCTGGTAGTGGTGTTGGAAAAATGCTATCGAAACAGTCTTGGCTGTTGCGTCGCACTGGATGTTCAAATCTCGAAGCTGTTGCAAATACACAACCTGAAAAGCATCGAACGTTGCCACAGGTGCCTTTCATCCGAGCTATATATAAGTTTCACAGCTACGTAGTTCATCGAAGCTAATAATAAATTCGAACCTTGTTCTTGTCCAACTCTCGCAGTCTCCTGTTTGCTTCATTGACGCTGGCTTTATAGTTCAGTTCAGCCTGGCTCGCCTGCAAGAGGAAGTTGCTGCTGCATTGTTTCATGTGTAGTAGACAAACGCGCAGCTTGAACAAACGTGTTCAAAAACGAAAAGTATTGATGCAAATTGAAACTAAACTGCCCTGGACCGATTACTGGCAAACAAACATCTTGCTGTCGTTTTTTAATTTGGAGCTAACTTGGTTTGCATTGATCGACTCTTGTAAACGCAAATATCTATCAGAACCTAGGCCGCGTTAAGCAAATACTTTCAGGGTAATACAGTACAGCAGGTTAGTACTTTTATGACTCAAACTCATAAGCGCCATCTCTTTATTACCTTAAGGTTGGTATCTTCCTCTAACTTTTTCTTCTTTTCCATCTTCCCGACGGAGGGATACAGCATTCCAGCACCGTATCGATGTTGCTGCGATTGTTGGAATTGTTGATTTTGCTGTTCACCTTCAGCACGAATTGCGGCTTCTTTTGCTTTCTGGTACTCCTGAACCTTCGTCTGATACTGTTGCTTGGCCTTTTTCATGTTCAGTACCGCGTCTTCCTGCAATTTCACAGCATGGCCATCAGCACCTTCTTCATGCAATTTGAGTACGGAACAACAAACCAAGTTGCTTGGTTTGTTTATGTTCTTAGTGTTTTTGAACGTTTTTGAATTCGCTTTGCATGTCACTTTCGCAACATCATTGTTCAGCGCCTTAGAGCGACATGTCGGATTTCGGCGCTTTATAAATGCATGAATTATTATTATTATTGCTCCGGAAAACAAGGAGTTGTCAATGTTTTAAGCAATGTGTTCATTGATTAAATTTTTACGGGTTTTGTATATGACAAAATACGTAGCGACATACACCAAACACCAAAAATTATTGACTTTTAAGGTTAAAGCAGTGCGGTCTAAGACGGATTGGCAGCAATAACTTTTCATTTAATCTCTATCAAAGGCAGTTGTTAACCCGTGTTCGTGGCACCTGAGGCAATGCAAAAAACGCGCAGACTAACAATAATTGCAAATGAAGATTTGGTGTAACTCACACGCGAACACACATCCCAAGCAATGACCACGAACTGAACGAGTCGACATAAACAGTAATAGTCGCGTGGCTGATTATTATCAGTAAACCAAGCCTTTTGGTTACAGGGTTGTGGTTTGCCACAAATCAGAAGAAACAAGATGGTTCATCGCAAACGGCGCAGCGCTCTAGGAAGCGACTAAGATTTCACCTGATCTCATGCAATATCTTTTAAATCCAGCGTTATAAAGCAGGATTGAGTTAAAGCTCAGCTAACTACTACCCATTTCTTTTCAGATAAACACGCATTGCTGTTGTTCGAAAAGGTTTCCTAAAATATTGTGGGACTTACCTGTAAACCGAAACGTTTACTCAGTGAAAAGCTGCCATTCCAGGTCGTTGCTACACAGGTCGGCGCACTCGTTTGCGCAATGAACCGGTTCCATGCGACGTAGTTTTTTACGGACCGGCAGTTACATGGCTAAGATGCTAAAAACGCCGGACATTACGGGAACAACAAACTTCATCTCAGCTTGTCATTGAAAATAAGATACAAGGGTTGTATGTTTCACGGTGGTCCCGACAGCAAATATCATCTGGCCACGGACGCCTCGATCGCCGGTTTGGAAGCCCCTACCTCTGACAGCTGCGTGATTGCGGCATCCCTACACTCACTCATCCCAGAACACGCGGGATCTTTTACTCAAATAGATATTTGAGTTTAATTTAATTTGATTTTAGGTGACGGCAAATGGCTTCAGGCCGAAGCTTGAAACTGTTTTTTTTTTGTTTTTGTTGAGACATTTCGGTCATTTTTTTTTCGCAGACACATTTTGGTCACTGAAACATTTCGGTCATTTGTCCCATGGTAGGATCAAATCTCGCCATATATTTTCAGGTACTGTGACGGAATTGACTTAATTTTTTTCGGTCATTTAAAAAACTTTAGGCCTGAAATATTCTTCTTGCCAGGGCGGTTGAGGCAAACGCTCCCGCCGCAGGAGCGCCACGGCGATTCACTCAGTGGCTGTGGATCGAACACTCAACCTTACAATTGAGAGGCGGACACTGTACCACTGAACTATCGTCCCTCTTAAACGCATACGTTTCGCCAAAAAATATGCAATATTGAAGAGCAATTTGGCCCAGGGGTAAAAACACACATCACGTCAGCGATCCATTCGCCACACACGCATCGACAAAACAAACAAGCTGCAGAGTGATCCCATCGACCCATGAAACAGAAAGCGAGTAAAGGATGCGTCCATGTAGTTCTGAACTTCTAACGAAACAGCACCTTTTATTAAAAGGCCTACCGCATGAAACTCAAATTCTTATGTTCGGGTGTATCGAATATTAACTTGAAATTGTTATAGAAGGGGCTTTATCGCTCACCACACATCGCCATTGACCTTAAACCTTACTTGAAAAGTTTTTACTAGAAACACAGTTTCCAAGAGGTAATTATCATGCGACTTAAAACTCCGTATGCATTTAAAGCGGAACCAGTCATTTGACCACGTCACGCTTACCGATCTACGCTTTTCTTTTGTCCAAGTTTCGCGTAGCTGTTTTCGCTTTTTGTCGTACTCATTTTTCTTGGCCGTTAATGGTTCGATGAACTTGCTCTGCAGTAGCGAGTTCTGATACATAACTTGACAGCTGCCTGCGTAATCTCGATCCTGTAATGCGAAATGAGTTGGAAACGGGTGTCTGGTGCGCAACTTTACGAAAATGCTGCAGTCGGTCTTAATATTAAGTAACAAAAGGCAGTGCACTCACTCCTGCTTGCAGCGGTCGTTATCAACAGCTTCGACTATCAAACGTATGCAGTCGAGACATTCCTGGCCAAAACGCTATTAACTTCCGAATTACGCGTAACGCAGCGCAATCGCAGTAGCATATGACGGGCGAAGATAAACGCGGCCCATGGACTCCGCACGCACGTTTTTCAAAAAAACAAAGAAGTAACTACACGCAGTGAGTCAAAATCAGCAGCTGAAGATGGAAAAAACAAAACAACAACGAAAATGTGTTACGTGGTCCAGGGCGGTGCAATACAAGGACTGGAAGGGTAAGAAGCTCTGTTCTGATAAAATTGGCTTGGTGCTTTGACAAAGCTTTAGTAGAGATTTGGCGTGCTCCATTTCTGCCGAAAAAGTATTTTTGTGAAAAGTTACAGCAACAAAACTAGGTATGTAACATCGAAATAATGTTGCAAACAGTGAAATTTTGAAGCCTTGGAAAGTCTTACAAGAAACAGCATCACAACAACCATTGATTTCATACAGATCATTGATTGTAGCCCTGATGTTGCAAACACTTTTTCAGAAACAGCAGCACAATGCAAAGTGCGTTCAATGCATACCCCAGCCAGTTTCATTAATTAATGTCCGTAATGTACATGATGTTGTGAATAAACAATGGCTAACAACAGCTTCGATTTTGCTCTGCAACCAGACGTTGTTGGGACAGTGATTAACTACAAATAAAACGCACGTTCAACAAACACGTTAGCGAGAAATTGACATTGCGTAGAGTTATTTCGAGTATTGCGAGAAACAAGAGTTTGGCATTGTTCAACCATGACTCAGGACAAATTTACGTAAATTATTCGTACAGATATTGCACAACGTGGAAGGCACTAAGCATGTTTGTAAGCAAATTATGTACTCGTGAAGAGTAGCAAACATTTTATAAAAAAGTGCATACGATTTACAATTAACTGAAACTGTTACTTGCTACGCAGGTTTCTACAAACATGTTTTATGTACCCAAGTTTTGAATTGTAATCTCGACTCAAAATTGCGATATACTCATGATATAGAATGAAAGGCATTTAAAAATTTATTAAACGAAAAACGGGTTATGCTTGCATGCTCCCACAAACTTTAAAGAAAGGGTAACCAAACCTATAAAGCATGCTTTTCAGATTTTCTGTTTTGGTGTGGAGAGCCACGAAACATCAGACTACATTTCGAATAACAGGGTTCGATAAAAACTATGCTTTCAACTACATCACATTTAACTTTTGAATTCGAATTCATACATCAGACATGGCTAGCCGTTCAAGGTAACTACCATAGAACAACCAATTAACAAAAACTTTTAACTTTCATTATTCTCCTCACTTCCTGGGATTAACAGACACGACTTAGCAGATCCAGCTGGAATAACATGTATATACATTTTACATATTTTTCACGAATCCCAGACTAAGTTGAACTGATAAAAGTATTGTCAGTGGAAATAGTGGCCTACAGTTTCAACGTTCAAAACAGGACGTTGAGTTACATCGTTTCGGCCTAAATCGAAACAACTGTCACTGTTTAACAACTGTTGTTGACAAACAGAATGGAATAAACACGGAAAAATGCATGTCTTTGAAAAACAAATGCAATTTTTTACCAAGAGCAGCCTTCTTTTTGACATATATGAGCAGTTCATTGAGGTATTTGGAAAGAAGCTTGGCTCTATCGAAAGCCATTTCCAAGCCTGTGTCCATGCTATGCAGCACACTGTCCACGTTCTCCAAAGCAGGTGGTATAGTGACTGAAAAGAAGATTAATTCAGGCTGGAAAAGCCAGTGGAACCAAGTGTATAAGTATAAAGCATCACCGCTTAAGTCTTTCTGCAGACAGCCACACACATTTGCTCTTTGCTGAAGCGCATGAACGTTGGATTGCCATTCCACAATGGGACGTCTTGAAATTTACTGAACATCACTTAACGGCAGATTTTTGCTGATGCTTTAATGCTTTTTGAACCATTTTCACCCGAATGTCCGACGATGTGCGTTTTTTAAACTAGTCACGCTTTCAACAAATTCATTCGTTTTACGCGCTGTCTCAGAAATAAAAACATCTGAAAAACGCAAAGAGAACGGCAAAGGATGGTTTCATCTAATTTCACATATTTGAATTCACATAAACAGGCACGTTAGTTTCGGTTACGTTTATTACGCGACTGATAATTTTTCATAAAAAACGTGACAATTTCCTGAAGTGCAAAAAAAGATGGTCAGTTTATTCACACCGAGCACCAGTATTACATGTGAACTTGCAGAAAAAAGGCAAAACAACCATAAATCATGAAAATATTTGCTGCAGCAAAAGATTCTTTCAATATCGATAATGGTAGCCACATCATCGGGAATACTACCTCGTGTATTTGCTGGTCTGACATGCAGGGATTAAATGGTCTCAATCACAAGAATGCAGTGTAGCTCGTGCCTCACTCCTCTCCGTCAACATGCGCTGCTACGCTCAGCAATGTTTTCAAATAACGCCAAGAGCGCATACTTTACATTTTGAACAGTTTATAACTCATTATATATGCTTCCAAGGGATTAACGGTCGACGGAAGTTTTTTTAGAAAATTCGTGGATAACAAGCACGCAACATGTTTGTGGCCGGACAAGACATTGTCATGCGACAGTGGCTTCATGCGCTAACGTGATTTTTCTAAAGATTTTAAACAAATCTAAATGCCGAAAACTTGTAGGCAAGTGCAAGTTGATGTGGTTGATACGAAGAAAAGATATTGTTTTCTGTGCACTAACATTACTTTCTCTTTCTCTAAAACATGGTTATAGAAATGTAAAATCCCATCCATAACAGTTACACACCACTTACGATGACACGAAGTTTTACCCACTATAATCGAAATCAACATCACCTTCAGGATGAAGCTATATTGAACGCATTTTTACCACCACATAGTACTCCCCAACCTGATCAGCTAAACGTTACTTGATATACAAATATTCTCTTTACACTGCGTCTTGAAGCACACTGCACGTTCAGTCGGCATAAAAGATAACTGTGTTCAGATTCTTAATCAAAGCCCAGCAAATACCATTGTGAAATGTGAGGAATGCAACCAACGAATTTGATTACACAAGAAAAAAAGTTGGGCGCATGCTTCATATAAAGAAAGCTAGGATTATTACCACTGGAGAACACTGCCTTACGTTAGTGAAACACCAAAATGGCAAAATGAAACGTTTACCAATTCCTCTATTAACGTTGCTCACCTTCGCTGGGAGCCAATTGGGTTAAAGTTGGTTCTGAAGCACCGACAGCCACAGGCAAGCGAGATTCCGATGCATCTGCACTTTCAAATGATTGCGAAGAATTCTGCATGCGCATATTAAACAGTAAATTCTCATCTCACCACTCAGCAGTTATGAAGGCGCAGCAATCAACAACCAGGACTATGCGAAGGTGGGTGTTGGGTTCCTCTGGCAATTACTTTATATAGATATATATAGGACGCAGGCACTAAGCAAGACGTGACCGATCGTTGATGTAATCTGGCTACAAAAACACACAGATGGCTGAATGTTGGAACTTACCACAGCTAGCCTGGGGCTGACATGCATATCTCCCATTAAGCACTCTGACACGCTGCAAACAAAATCAGCAAAATTTTATTTTTGTGCTTTTTCTTAAGGGTTTTACGTACCAACAAAATAGCGTTTTTACAGTTGTTACACAGTGCATCCAATGCAAAAACTTCACTTGTGTTTTGACCAACGCTAAAACGTCTGTACAGACAAGCACCTATATTCGCAGCTACATGAAATAATCATGAGTGAAAAAATGACGGATGCAAAAAATCACTTAAACCTATCACCTGTTGCTGAAAGCCATAGCCAAGCTGTTTATTGCTCTAAATATTTCTGGAGAAACGTCAGGTTGCTCGTCATCATATTCATACTCTGTAAGAATACAACACAATTTTGCTGTTCAATTTTGACCAGCATGTAATCGCATATAATTTACGCTCTTGCAAAAGAAAAAGAAGTATTGCAGGGGTCGGCAAATTTTTGGCCTGTTAGGCCATTTCAGAATTCCATGAAGACACAGGCCGGAAGAAAGGAGTCCAAGGAATAGTTGATCCACTACTTCCTGCCATAACATGATTTTAACTAAAATTCTCAAAATAACTGTTTTTCTTCTCCTGCTTAAAGCTCTTTGAATTGATGCTTCTTGGGAATTTTCAATTAATGAGAATGTAAATTATTTAGTTTATTCACCGGTGTTTAAAAGTGTTCGGCCAGTGAATGAACAAGCTCCTTTTTAACGAACGTCGACACAGCTAAAAATGATTTGCCTATAACTCACGATATCTTTCGCAGGAATTAAGATCTAAAAGCTGCTTCTAGTAAGTTTCGGGTAAAGCTATTGTTGTGTCAGCGTCAGAATGCGGCCCTCGGGTTACTTTATAAGTCCTCATTTGAACCTCCGAGCAATTTGAGTTAGTGACTCCTGGTCTAACATATTCGTATCAGACGCTGTGCGAGAATACAGTTATTGTCTTGACTTGCTGCAGCTACAAATCCTCACAAACTACACGTGACTTGCGCTTTGCAAAGATGATAAAAAATCTACTTAATAAAAGTACGACTACATGAAACAGTGTGCTGGCAATCTACGCAACAGAATAAACAACCTAAAGTTAAATTCACGCAGAGGCCCAACTAGCGATACGAAAAGTTGCACTGACATGATCAACATCAACACTAACTGATCCGTCTTTCTTACACCTCCGCAACAGACCACATTCTTGCAGTTGTTATATGAAACAATCCAAATAAGCCGTTATTCAACAAACTGTCTATCACAACGAATCTTTTCACACTTAAGAATCAAACACTAAGATCTCACGGAGTATTATTCCGCCTACTACGAGGGAATCAACAGCTCTTATTCAAATAGAACTGTAGTCAACAAACGTTTGTTGTTACGCAGTGATATCAGCATCGATAGTTGACTCGAACGAACTGCTGTCTGTCTAGTGTAGGGTTACCATATCTGATGAGGCGCAATTCCTGACATATTTATGTTAGTCACTGTAACCAATAAATCCCGGACGCATCCAAAGCACATTGCCACTGTCGCTTTCCCGTGAGAATAGGATAAATATACTGTAATACAAAACGAAAACAGCAAAAATTAACTTCGTCTTCTATTTTACATCCCGTTGTGACAAAATAATTTGTCACTATACTTGATCAGGAAGCTCCACTTACTG
>Ga0210059_1009284_pt1 | contig 15388 bp, 10 predicted proteins | sample Ectturendosymbi2_FD_188042 | JGI IMG/M metagenome (GOLD analysis project Ga0210059, IMG submission 188042) | Ecteinascidia turbinata endosymbiont from Florida, USA - Sample 2 (SPAdes) (version 2) | ecosystem: Host-associated > Tunicates > Ascidians > Unclassified | place: Key West, Florida... | reverse complement strand
GGGCCCCTAAATTCTAATATCTACCCCTGTCTGTGAGGCTGGATTTTCAACCCCTGTTCACATTACAGTAAAACAGAAGTCAAAGAATAGACCGGACATCTAGAATGACATGAGCTTAGCTGTCACCAATACGTCTCCACAAATTTCAAGACTATTTGCACGGCTGCAAGCACAGCCGTCCTACTGACTAGCATGGGTGTTGTTAGTTATGCATATGAATGTAAATACAGTGGATGTAGGCTACCATGCAAAATGACGTGCTTTTCATCTTGTCGGTTGTTAGCTTATGTCATGTTTTCAAATGGGGTCGCGAGATGACAAAGGTTGGGAACCACTGATTTAGAATTTCAATGCTTTTTCAATACCTAATGAGTAATGTGCATTTTGGCCAAATTTAATACTTTTTCAAGGTCTTGAAAACCAATTTTTAAATTCAATGCTTTTTCAATACTGCGTGGGAACCCTGTTTTTAGCTTCCCACAAAATCAACATCTCATGAAGACCATTTATCATTCACAATGACAAAAACACAAAGCAGTTGATTGAAATGCAACATGTGTCCAAAATGAAATTACAACTTCATAGTGCAGTAACCCCACACTACAAAGACCTTTCCGATATGGCAGGCATGTAAATTGCCAAGATATTTCAAAGCTCATTGTGTTAGCTAAAGTAACCGTTTGGCATTATTGCACTACCAAACGAGTATGTTAAATTCATTTGATTGAATTTTTGACTTTAGATTTCTCCAACTTGCAACTTCTATTACACTGCCCATAACATGCAGTGCTAGCAAGTGATGAACAAAAAAATATGCATAATGTAGCATTATGCTTCTACAGCCTTTTTGGCACTGTTTGTGTCATATGTTATCAGCCTTGAACAAACAAGCATTGCACAATTTTTTGCATGTGACATGCACACATGATGCATACTGTACACACAAAATTATCACAACGCCCGTGTGAAAATTAAGACTGAATCCTTATATTTACAATCCTATTACCTGATTTAAATTAGCATTTTGATTTCACATACAAAAGTTTAGGACCTGAATCATCCAGATTTGCAATTCAAAGTATATCCTTAACAACCCAAATGGAATTTAGCATTTGCACGCGCACAAAGCGATTTTGCATTAATATTTAGCTGCACATGGCAATTTTTTGGCATTCAAAGCAAGTTTTATCTTTTACATGGAACTGTTAAAAGTAGCACACCAATAATGGATGTAATTTTCTCAACACACAATTTTTGTCTGTCACATGCAGTTTTTCATCAATGTTATTTAAGGCAGTGGCTACGGATACACCTGTGGATCTTGAAATTTGAAAACTTATTGATGCACCACTTGTGACGTAACAGTAACGCACGACAACAGTGCAGTAGGCTTGGTAAAAAGGAACTAAACGTGAAAGATAAACCCTAAACCGTAGCCCTAAACCTAACACTAACCCCTAAACGTAACACCTAAGCCTGAAAAAAAGCAGAAATAATGTTGGAAGGTGAGAGTTGAACCAAAAACCATTGGTATATAGCAGCCGTAATGCATAAGATAACTGTTACACTACGAGTAGCACACCGTTTGCTTGACAAACTGACTATTTTATTTGAATTGCGTCAGGACAGGCGTATCCGTAGTCACTTCCGTTATTTAATTCCATACAGGTCTTCCTGTGCTTCAACAAAAATTCTATTTATGTTTACACAATACTAGCATAGTTTGCGGGCTGACCTATGCTTACTGCATCGCATGGCTTTAGCATAGACCATCCCAAGATAAGATTCCAGAATCTTGGCATACAAAATACCCCAAAATATACCAACACTAGTACCTTTTAAAAGGTGTTCTTACCCACTACAGACTTTTACAACACTCTTAAGTGTCTATCACTGGGAACGACTTGTGTTGGTAACAATTACTGAATTAGTGGTTATTAGCCAGTTAGCTTAAGATATACATACGAATGGAATATATCCATTATCCAGATAAGAAAAATTATTGATAACCAAAATCACCATACTTGGTATATAATATTGTTATTTGTTTATGGGTAGGTACTATTTCCCAGCACGGTACTGGAACTACTGCACATCTGTTGCCACTAATAAACACTAACAGCTACAGTACACATACGATACTACATACCTTTCTATTGGGGCTACTTAGTACTTACACAGGTCATTTCTTAAAACTGTATGTAACTTTTCAGTGAGACCAATACTCTGATTACTTTGAAATGTTTTTATTGTTGCAGTTACACAATAGCATTAGCAGCTTTTTAAACATCAGCAATGGTAACCTCCACTTCAACTCCTGGTTCAATGCTAATGGAAGTTATCTGCTTCACAACTTCAGATGGACTGTGCAGGTCAATCAGACGTTTGTGGATGCGCATCTGGTAGCGATCCCAAGTTTTGGATCCTTCACCACATGGAGTCTTGCGACATGTAATTCGAAGAGTTTTTGTCGGCATACGCACCGGGCCCTTAACACGAAGTTGCTTGTCTTTAGCACCTTTGATAAGCTCTGCACAGACCTTCTCCAAACTTTTCACATTGCGAGAAGTTAGTGTGATTCTGATTTTATGAATCGGAACCTCCGATTCTGGTGGAGCTTTTCCGGTCTCTTTGTAAGCACTCATTTCTTATTAGTGAGCCGACTTATTCTACACAACAGAACAGCGGTGAGCTCACGCGCCAGTTCGTTCGCTGGAAAAAGGATTGCTGAAACATTGGCGATCCTGACGTGTTGCGTTGCCCTCTACCGACAAGCACATAAAATGCAAAAAAATCTTTGTTGGACAATTCATCCCAGTCGGAGAATTTTATTGCAAATCAAAGACAATAAACAAACAGTTTTCTCAGTCACAATGCAAAACATAAACGTTTTTGTGGAAACGGTTGTAAATTCATGAAGGCAACAGACCATACAACATCATAATCATTATTTTAATGGATCCATTACTCAAATTCAAAAGCTGTATTTTAGTATACAAAAGGTGGAATGAATACATTTTCAAATGTTGCGGTTTGCTGTCAGTGACAAATACAGTTACTTGTTTCCGGGAGATTTTTGAAAAGGTAGCCTTCAAAACTAAGTACTAGTCCGAACTTTTACATCAAGGCTTTGTCAAAAAAAGGTGGTGATCCAGAACCGAGTCGACTTGCAAATGAAGCCTGACTCCTGGCGATGTGGACAAGTTATATTTGTCGAGTCAAGAGTTGAGTCGAGTCACAAGCCTTTCGAGTCGGAGTCATCTAAAATATTTTCAAGTGGAGTCAGAGTTGAGTGATGGGTTGGTTGAGTAAGAGTCAAATCACAAGAACTGTCGAATTACTTCGAGTCATTGGTTTGCATACTCGAGTCAATGTCGAGGCAAATGAAATTTTACATTTTACCTATGTTCTTATTTTTGACAACAAAGCTGCGCCCAACGATCTAAAGGGCGGTGCCCAGTGTTGGCTTAGCACGTTTGTTACCACGTTACTCAGATCGAAGTATTTGGTGAAAAGAGTTTTTCAGCTTGCATTTTACTTCTGTCCTTCACTCTCAGTCTTTTCCACAAGACTAACCAACTCCGCTGCAACAAATATACCTCACTAATTCAAGTTACTAATTCAAAGTTAAGGAATGTAGAGACCATGTTAATATGCTCTAAACTAATTCAAATTAACATGCTCTACCACCAACAATAGACTATATCAGGTTAATGCAGTTGAACACTGTTAAGCGTTGAACATCTTTACAAATTGTCTGTGCTATTTTCATTTGTGAATATGTGGTTTATCAGTTCCAGATGCGCAATTGGGGAAGAACCAAGTAATTCCCGTCTGAAATTTTCTAAAACATGTTGTTAGGTACAACATCAAGTTACAGTAATTTTACCCCCCCGAAAATATCAGCTGGTTGCGGCCCTGATCAGCTTCAGTGGATGTTAGTGCTCATAGTTTTGACAAGAAAGTCATATCGATGCTACACTGTGAGCACAGTTGTAATCAGTTGTTTTAAAGATAAAGTTGATTCCACAACACTGACTATGTTCGCTTTGTTTTAAAGAACAAGAATGCGCTTGTTGTGAAACCCATATTTTTATGTAAAGAAGCTCCTCCTTCTGCTGTTGTTGCTTGTTGATCCGGTTTCTTTGGATGGGGGCTTTAACAAAATGAAACAATTCTCAACTCAACATTACAAGACCACTTCTTTATTGTTTCGCATAAACAGTAAAAATCGGGACAGGGTTATAAAATTCAACTATGATACTTCACCATGATCACAGTTTTGTTTGACAAAACCTGCTAAGACAGAACTATGGTGCTGTCTTTTAGCTGATGGTGTTGACACAGCCACCATGACAGTCTGAATCCTTTCAACTGAGACGGGCACAGTAGTTCCGCTCAAGCCTGCTGCCCTTTAACGCCCACGCCAGCCACTACAGTGGCCGCCGAAGTTATGATCGGCCATAACTCCTGAACGGATTGAGCTATAGAGTCAGTGAAGGCATCGTCGAAACCGAAAGATAGCAACGAATCTTTTGATGTAGTTTGCGCGCACCAGTGACGTCTTTTTAGGGGAAAACCCGGTTTTCACGTTGCCAAAAAAATGAGCTGCTTCCATTAAAAAAACATAGAGTTCAAACCAGAAACGTTGGAAATAAACTTTCTACAGAAAAATGTCAGAAAGGGTCTTAGCTTTGCAATGACGATAAAAAAATTGAAAATATTTTAGGTGGGGTCAAACAGGGCAAAATCCAAGGATTTTTTGCTATTCAAGCTACTTTTCTGCCAGACAACAACCACGAACGGTCTCAGAATTGCAAAACAAGTGTTTTTGGGTGTCTCACAACATCCCATCAAATTTCAAGCAATATATAATCAAGAAAATAAAAAATCCGCTAGGTGGTTGAACCAATTTCTTGGTATTTTTTGGCCATAACTCCTCAACCCCTTAGGCTAGAAAGCTAATCTTGGTCTCTGAAGCTTCAGATTTGTTCTTAGATCATTTTGAAAGACAAACGAAGCAACCCCTGTAATTTGTTCTCAGGACTCCAGAACGCCATCTGGAAGTTAATTGCCCCAACCCGCACCCTTCTTCGCCCCCAAATTCCCCCCCCAAAAAACAGTCCGGTGTCAAGCGAAATTTCTGACTTGTGAATTTTCGGACTTCACACCATGTGCGCATGCACAGAGTAGGCTACTGTTCTGCACATCAAAAACGCTGAGAAAACTGATGATTAGGGTTTGGTGTTTGGGAAAGTGTGTCGGGTCAGGGTTAGAAAAAGAAAAATAATTGAGGTCTAAGATTAGGTCCAATATTTTTCAGTGGTTATAGTTATTCCCGTACTGTTGCTTGTTGTGGATGTCTCACATCTAACCAAAAAGTTTTAATGTACACAACACACATCAAAAAAATAATCGCCACACTTTATTTCTTTACTTAGAGAAACAAAGTAACTGACAAACAATAATAGGTCAGAAATTTCGTTTCACACCGGACTCACTTTTTTGGCAATATGGTGTTATTGGGTTCTTCAGACGTCGCCAAAGCGCAAAAACCTTTTGATTAGATGTCAGATACTCACAAGAAGCTACAAAGTACGGGAATAACTATAACCACTGAAAAATATTGGACTTAGTCTTAGACCTCAATTAGTTTTCTTTTTCTAACCCTAACAAAAACCCTAACCAGACAATTACCTAAACACCAAATCCTAAGCCCTAATCATCAGTTTTCTCAGCGTATTTGATATGTATAATATTACTCTGTGCATGCGCACATAGCGTAAAGTCAGAAATTTCGCTTGACAGCGGTGTCAAGCGAATTTTCTGACCTCTTACTGTTTGTCAGTTATTTTACTCCTCAGAATAAAGAAATTAAGTTTGGCAATTACTTTTTTGATGTGTGTTGTGTAAATCAAAATTTTTTGGTTGGTCGTCACTTTGTAACACGTGCCCTACAACAAAGGTCTCCAAGCTTTCTTGTCAGGGAGCCACATAAGCTATTTCACAAAAGTTGGAGGGCCAGTCAGCTGATTCCCCGAAAGTTTACAGCAAACGTTTAATTGTCACTCACGCACATTTCCGATAATTTCGCATAAACGGCATGCAACGAAACGAGGAGCTCTACGTAAAAACTTGCAATCTTTTATCGATAACTACACACAGCATTTTCATGAAAGTACAGCATAAAGTGATAACATTCGCAGACTTCTAATAGAAACCAGAGCTGTAGATAAACAGTGCAAAATAAAGTCAAATTTTAGTTCAATTTGGATAACTTCACACATGTCCCGAATGAATTAGAAATGCTCAATACGAATGAAGAAGTATAATAAGTGTTGTACACTTTTGAATTAAAATTACTGCAATTTCAAAACATTTGATCATAAAACCTCCTTTTTGGCAAGAAAAAGTTTATGAGCTTCCATTTCCTTCAATTAGTAGCCTATTTGTTTGGGCAGATGCTGGGTTCAAGCCTTTTGAAAGTAAAATAAAAACAGTAGTAAACGTCTACAGCAAGCAATAGGATTTTGATATCTTTGCTGCTAACAATATGCATTATTATTTCATTCCTAATCGTTCCCAAATCATTGGCTGTTGTAAATGTTCCAGAAATATATCTACATATCAAAAAGAACGATAAAATTACACTCTTCAGTGGTAGCGAAGGCTCCAATGCGTTGTCAAAGTCTACTCTAGAATCAAATTTTTTCAGTTCAAAGTTTAAATGAAGCTTTGGCAGATCCACTCACCCACCAGGGGCGGATCCAGGGGGAGAGCGATCGCCCCCTCTAAAACCTACGAAAGTAACTTTGTTCACCATTAAGCCTATTTTGTACAATTCGGAAAACAGCATTCGCGATATAAGGCCATTTTACCGTCCATTGTTTTGTCACAGCAGTATTGTGAAGTATACTTCATTTCTTACAGTAATGAACTCGTAATGAGACTTGACTACTATATATTACTGAAATCGCCCCATCTAACTTCACTGGCTGGATCCGTCCGTCACCATCAAACCATTTAACTTATGCAATGATTTCCTGTAGCCTACGTTTGTCCATAATGGTCGACTTTCCACTACTGATTCATTGTGGGTGAAGTATCTGAGACGCCCAGCATTTTTACTGCAATTTCAAATGCACAGGCAATTGAAGCATTAGGCTATCTTATGAGGTTCGCGCCTGAACACAATAAAGAACATAACACAACTGGGAAACAAATACAGAGGTGCACTGCGTAGCAACCGCAAATTGTTTTGCAAACTGCTTCCAACTGTCTTTGAAAGTGATTTCTTGCAGTGAATGATAAAAGTCCACAGCGCAGTAGTCTGTCGACAGAAGATGAAATGCAACGACTTTGTTCGTAGCTGCGAAGTCCAGGAAGCTTGGCACATATTACAGGAACGAAGTCACTCACCATCAGCTGAAACCAAAAAAGTTCTGGTAGAGCACGGCGTCTTAGTCTGGAATTGTTGACCCCCTAAGGGGTCCGTGAAGGTGATTTAAACGGTCCATAAATGTGATTGAAAGAGTAGGCTAAGCTTTGCTCTGAACTTAGAAAGGGATAATAGGCTTTGAGACATTTCCATTACTACTGCAATGCAGGCCCGTAGCCCCGGGGGGCATTCGGGGGCAGTTCCCCCTCAAATTCCTTTTGTGCCCCCCACATTTTGTTGGGCCCAGAAAAATGTGTTTTGAAGGTATAGCAAAAGCAAAAATCTTGCCCCCCTAAAAATGTATTGTGCCCCACCAAATCTTGAAACCTGGCTACGGGCCTGCTGCGATGATTAAGACCTAATTTCAATTACTAGCCTAGCCTACTGCGAAACCACCTTTCATAGAATATATAGGCTAGCCTTTCAACGCTTGCAAGACATGTTGTGGACTGGCTTTAACTAGACTTGATGATGGTGTCTTCGACTTTTGTGTGATAACTAAACTTTTAAGTAAACGAAGTTCGTGGCTCGTGACGATTCATCCCAAAATTAGCTATAGACTCGATTCAGGTCAACTCGATCCAACGCATTTATTTCTTAGATTTCAGACTGGACTCAAGCCACAGTTCCGCAAAAAAATCCGAGTTTGCAAATAAAGGTCGGGTTGGACATTAGGGGAGGCGAACGAGGTGGTAGAGATGTCACGGGCTCACATGTTAATGACGCGGACCGACCGATGCTCATCACAACAAACCCGTAACCCAACCCGTAACCCCTACCTAAATTTTGGCCTTTCCCGGCTCTGCCCATAAGGTTACAGTGTCTATTTTGCCTCATGAGTCAAAAGCACTGCGGGAGGTATTTTGCCTTCAGCCAAACACGATTGGTCGAAGTGGTGGCATATCAAGTTCGGAATGCATGACCTGTTTAGTTGACCGTGACATCTGTAACGGCTCAGTCAGGTGGACGAGTGTTGTCAAGGCTTCTGTGCTGGCAAGCTGTTAGCAGTCTCTTGTCTGCGTTGCGTTGACTGTAAAGTAAACCCTACCCCTCGTCTCTTTGCATATTGTCAAATGACACTTCAACCAATCATGTTTGACTGAAGGTAGAATACCCCAGCACAGCTTTCGCCTCATGAGGCAAAATAGACACTACCCAGAAAAAACATCTTAGATGAAAAGTATACTATCAGCATCAAACTGCATTTTGCATTTCAATAGGGAATATTCAGTGACAATTGGTAACTCTTACTGACTTCCTCTTGTATTTATATAAAACATATAATTTCAATGATTCTAAACATTCATATACCTACAATCCTGATGGTACCCTGAAAACCTGAGAAAACAAGGAACAAAATAAATGTCATGCAAGAATGGCAAAACTAAAATATTTGGATAAAGCAGTTTGACGAGACCAAACATTGACTGTGTGAAGTGTAAACAAGCATATCTGTGAAAAATCGCAATAGAGAAAAACAATGACATTCACAGGTCTTGGTGCAAAAATTGATACATATATGTAATATACTTGCATTTATTTAACACCATGACAACAGTTTGCAAAGTCTGGATGAAGACATAGCTTATAGCACGACAAATATCTTTACTATCACGACTTGTTACTAATTTTTGCTGCGGAGTCTTCATGAAATCAAGCATTTACATATTTTTGTGGTGTAACCCAACAAATGCCTGTAGCAAGTAAACACAAGTAAAGACATGCTCAGTAAAGAAACACATCAAAGAAACAATCGGGGCCTCGTCGGTTTTGTAGCACTTGTACTGGTTGGACAGCAGTTTTACAGGCTCGTCCCAACGATGGATTATACAGTAGCCTGTGAATGTCAGGTAGTCTATGTTGTACTCTCAATGACTCAGTTTCAGAGAACCTAGATTCCTAAAAACCCATGACCTGTCTTTGGCACACTATAAACGAACACTACCACACTTCATCACCAGAGCGTTCAGTTCACAGCACAACGAACATATACACAAACTATATGCGTTGTTCGCTCACAGAGCTCAGTAAAGCTCCTAAGGGCGATGCTAACGACAGCTAATGTCTCAGAAAAGAAATGTCCTTCAACATCCACGGAAGTGCTTCCAAAAGTAAGCGGACTGTAGTAGTACCCAAGGAAAAACAAAAATGTTTGGGCGGTTAACTAGCCCATGAAAACCTGCCGTTAACCGCCATTTTAGTGGCTCATGCCATCTATACGAGGCGGTCACCTCGGGTCTCCATTTTTCAGAGTTGGCGTAAGGGAGCCGTAGAGCATTACAAATTTTCGGGCTTTTTGTATGTATATGTTATTGAATTCAGTTCATAAATTAAAATGTGAAATAAATTTAATTCTTTTATCCAGCTAGTCCCACATCTACCTTTCGCAGTGGCGATGTTGTGGTGACGCTTTCTGAGAGTTTGCCTCCAAATTCTAACATTCTCCCCTGATAAAGACCTTATGTAACAGCCGACAACAGCAGATGAGTTTTAAAAGGTTTATTGAATTTTCGGGAGATTTTTGTGCTTTATTTTTGGTGTCCCCGTTGGCTCGATCAGTGGCGTGCAGAGGGGGGGGGGCGAACGGGGCGACGGCCCCGGGCATCCAAGGCAGGGGGGCATCCAAAGAGTGAAATTACAAAAATGTAAATGCTGTAACTAGATGATTTTTCCTGTTGTAAGGCTACTAATACATGCTGCATGGATTTAATGTTTCGAAACTTGTTTTGTTGTCAACGCTAATTTTTGCGTATTCAAATGCCAGTGATTCTCAACTTCTTCAATACCTACACTCTAGGTGTGCGGCGCACACCCAATCAAACTGATGGTGATGTGACTTGTTCCAGATCGTGCGATCAAGGGAAAATCACAAAGTATTGAAAGATAACCAGGTTTGAGAAAAACCGAAGTTTTTTTAAAAAAAACAACTCATCTGTTTTTTGTTTTTTTTTAATCCGGGTGTTTTGGGTTTTTTTGAAAAAAAACAGGTTTTTGTTCTTAAAAAAAACACAAAAACCCAATTCTGAATTGTTTTTACTGCATCATGCAATATCACCATTTTCATAATTACACAAGAATAACTTGTTATATCTATTATGGCATTCAAATTCGGGGGTAAAGAAATGTGGGCTACCTAATATTTGTTTTCGCGAAGTGTCGTTGGTCAATTGACTCCTAAGTGGTAAGGCTTGGCAAGCATGCGCACAGCAAACAGAGAAAAACCACTCCCACACAAACTCTGCAGTTGCACGTCAAGTTTATGTAGATGGCCTGCTGGTTCAGCATCTATAGAGTGTATTTTTTCAATATATGGTTTGGTATGGTCCAACATCAGAAACAGTTTGGATGCAGAGAAGGCAGAAAAATTAATTAAAATATACCGATTTTACAGAGCTGAAGAAGATAACCAGTAGAATTTACTCAAACTGTTCGAATTATTCTTCTCTGTTTTTCAAACCCTTCAAATTTCGTTGCTGTTCGTTATGTTTCATTAAAGAATACGTACAGTTAACTGTACAAGTGTGTTGCTTATTTTACTTTTTACTTGACAGTGCATTTTTCAAAGGAAAAGAGGGGAATTGTTGGTGGGTTTTACTGATTTTTTTAGTGTTTTTTTTACAAAAACCCGGGTGGTATTTTTTGGTCCAATTACATCTAACCAGAAGATAATCATGGACGTGTAACTGATTTTCTGAGCCTAATTTCAAAATTTTCTTATATAAACGTGGTTGATTTAGCTGATTTTATGATGAATCACTAGTTTCCCGTTTCGATTTTTGTGCTAATACAGTCGCACATATGTACTTACAAAATGTGCTGCGTTTCGAGCTTCGCCATTAATTGGCAGTTCAGGCGAATTGATCATAACGGCTCACACAAGCCCGTATCCAGGTTGTAGTGGGGTGGGAACGGCGTTCCTACACCTTTTTGCACTAGTTACTTTACTTGAAGATTGAGATTTTTCCTGTCCATTCCTACGTGTAGCGCCTGGAGCAGCATCAATTAATAAATAACAAGTTATCTCGTGTATAACACCTAGTATGGGTGTGCAATTACTGTTTGTGACATCAACAATAGTATTTGCGTACTCCCCGCTTGGTTTGATTGTGCGCATTTATCGTAACTCTGTTATCTTCGTTTCAGAGGAAGACTTGGTCTCGAAGTTTTCAAGCCGTTGCGGACAGTGCTCTCACTTTTAGGGATTTTGCCCCTAGGTTGGAACATTTGACCCTTTTTAGGGATTTTCGGAAAAGTATGAAAATGTTTGAAATGAACTATTTTAGTTTATTTTTCAAATCATATTTGGTTCTGTTTTTAACATTTATCATGGCACTCCGATTTTATGCTGCACCACTACAAATTTAGGGATATTTTGGTACTGTTCTAGGGATTTTTGGAGTTGCATTTGTGAGAGCCCTGGTTGCGGAGTAGATTACAGCTTGCTTGAGTGGATTGCGAGAACTAAAGGAGCTTTTTGCGTGTGAGGGAACGACGTTCCCACACCTCTTTTTTAGCACTACAACACCCCTGCCCATATCTGTTCTTTCCTCTTAGTAATTGTACATATAACAGCCACATAATAAAAAATAAAAATTTTCTTGCGTATTTTATGGGCATTCTCAATTCTTGGGTAGTTTACAAGCTTCAAACTATCAACCCTGGGTATAGGCGTACGGGAAGGCATTTTACTGGGGGGGCGGAAAAAATTTGCCCTGAAAGGAACTTTTTTAGTTTAATCCGAATGGGCCTGAAACCTCTTGTAAATCTGTTCTATACACTTGAATTCGTTTATAACGGCTTCGTCTGTAACGTCAATTCACCTATAACGTTACATTTTGTTCGGCCCGATGGCATCTTTCACATGCATTTCAATTCGCTTGTAACGTCATTTCGGCAATAACGTTCTTTATGCAATCTCCTAGAGGTGCTCTTAAAGGCAAATTATGTAGTTACCTTGTTTGTTAACTCACGGGGGTGATGTTCCTTGCATGTTGTGTTCACCCAGACAAGAAACTCTACGGTAATCGCCTTTACTGATGCAAATATATACGCGACATCGAAGGCGCAACGCAAAGGTTAAAAGCGACGGTTCCGAATCGAAGGGTCTGACTCCCTACACCTGCCTGTGTTATCGTTGCTGTGCGCTTGAACAAGACACTTAAAGATTGGTCCAGATCAAAGTCATTATAACCAGTCATGACTTAGTCCAGATTACACACTACACTAGCCCAAACTACACGGATCACACCAAGTGAATATACACTGAATATACTGTATTGAAAATATTTTCACTGTTCAGGATTTTTGAGCAACTTGCGCTTGCCTTCAAAAACAGTTTTCCCGCAAAATTTTCACTGTATTGAATATATTTCTTACCATTCAAGATTTTTGAGCAACTCTGCGCTTACCCTGAAAAACAGAGTTTGCCATGAAATTTTTCACTGTATTCAATATACTTTTTACATTCAGGATTTTTGAGCAACTTGCGCTTGCCCTGAATTCGCTGTATTTAATTTATATTTTTTACAGTGACGTGCGGTGAGGTTCGTGACTGGGGAGGTACTGTCTCTTTCAAAGCCAAACTTGTGAGTATATGAATTGAATGGAGTAGCATAAATTCACCACTCAACTGGCTGCTTGCAGAATGACTATTGCTTATGCTTTCTATCCCATATCATAATTTGTTACACACATATAGGTGGAACGACGATTCTAGATTTGAAAAAAGTAACATATAGGAGGACCAAACTGAAGTGACTTGTCACCAACTTGTTTAACGGCTTTACTGAAAAGTTGAAACAGTCTTACAACTGATGCATACGTTCAGAATGCATGTAGTGATCCAATCAAGAATGCACACCATCAGTATGATCGGCAGCTACAGGGAACTTCAATGGAATACGCAAAGAAAAGCACGACTGCGCGCAGTGCTGCAGATCACTAGTGCGCAGCAACACGCACCAATTCACTTCATCCTCCCCCGCCTAAAATTAAATCGAACCGGAGATTCAACTCACTGGCGAATGAAGTACAAAACACGTTCGATACGAAGCACAAAATGCGACCGACTCACTACAAGGATACGATGCGGCCACAACAAGCAGTCAGAAGCAACACGGAGCACATTTGCACGACTATGCAGCATAGTCTATGTTCATCCGTAGACGTATCTTAAGGGTCTTCCCCTTTGTTACTAGAATATGACAGCCTCACACGGACAGCATCCCCGGGTGCTTCATTCGCCCCCGAACGCATATCCACACTTGGAAGCTTGAATGAAGCAACTATGTCAACACGTCTCCACACAGCGCGGCAGGTTAACGCTGCGCACTGGTGTGCAGCAACACTCACCAATTTTCTTCACAAACTGACTAAATAGTACTGGCTGTTCGCCATGTAAAATAAGCAAACATGAATAAATGGAAACAGGAAGGACAACTAAACAAATATAGCAGCGGCTCGTCTGTCATTACTCACATCATCAAATCCCAAGAACGCTTTTTCCACTTCACAAGCCACCTCGCTTTTAGCCACACAATGACAGAGATCTGAGCTTTGTTTGTGACATCCGTTGACTCGTCTACTTCTGCAGCAACAAATGGGGCTGCACTTATCTCCTTATATCATATCTAACTATATCACCTATTGCAGCAATTAAATCGTTCTGAATTATAAATGAGAAGCCAGAAAACACAGTAGATGTCTCTAAATGTCTAGATAATCTTTCATCTTTCGCAGCAAGAGTATGTAATAGTTCCACATAGTTGCCACGATTAGAGGAAATCGAACTCTCATCGTTACTACAAAATGCTAATTGCTGTTTGGCTGGGAAGCAATTTACATTAATGAGGTCTTTCAAAATCTCTCGGTTTTCCCTTACCTTAGCATTGCGAACGCTGATATTTAGTCTCCGCTGTTCGTTCAAAGTCAAACTATATCATTCCGCTTCCAAAAGTTTTTAAAGCAATTTTGGTTTTGAATGTTATTTTTTGACCTGGAATGTTTGCTGAGGCTTCTTGGCAGATTTTTCATGTCACAAAATCCTGTTGTAGTCCACACATTTTCATAGCAAGTTTTCCCAACGCGACTTGTCGGTCACGCCAGTGATGCCATATCACTAGGATTGAATTGCGTAACTATGTCGTAACAATGAAACGTTTTCATTGAGGCAGAGATATTGGCTGCCTCCCTTCGCCGTCTTGCCACTGAAGCTGCATGTCTGACCAGCTACTGCTGTGACATAACGCTGCATATTCAGTATATTATGCACATCGTCAAGTAAGTGCCAGTCTATGGAATGCGAGAGCATTTAGTAGAAGGAGTACATATATTAAAATTGTATACAAACATTACACTGTTACTGACATGAAGGTTACAGAGCTGAGATAAAGGTGATTGCACGGCAAGCGCTCACCACCACAGTTTGTGACAAACTGCTCAATGCGAATGCCAACCGGTGAGAGGAGCACAAGCAGTCGTTGCCTACCTTCGTGACTGTCCCCTGACTTGAAGAAGAAATACGCAAATTCAGGTGTATTGAGTATGAAAATGATTAGAATCATACAATAGTTAAAGGCCACTAAGATGGCGGCAAGTAAATCAGTCACAGTTTATTGACGGGGAAACTAGTTTCGCGTTTTCCAACGCATCATCAGTCCTGTCAATGCAAGACAAATCTTACAGGCGAAATGTTGGCACTTGAAAATAAGTAAAGAAAAACACATGAACTGTGGCTAGTTACGATGACATTACTAAAATTTTTTCGAAGCTCAAAGGCTGACCTTCCCAGAGCCTCATAAACCAGTCACTGCTAAGAAAATCTGTTATGGGGCGCCGTTTGTAAAAATATTATATCTGACAGATTTAGCACAAAAACTGCTATCTCTGGCAGAGATAGCTATCTCTGCATGCAGAGATGTTATCTCTGGCAGAGATAGCTATCTCTGCATG
>Ga0210059_1009283_pt1 | contig 15389 bp, 8 predicted proteins | sample Ectturendosymbi2_FD_188042 | JGI IMG/M metagenome (GOLD analysis project Ga0210059, IMG submission 188042) | Ecteinascidia turbinata endosymbiont from Florida, USA - Sample 2 (SPAdes) (version 2) | ecosystem: Host-associated > Tunicates > Ascidians > Unclassified | place: Key West, Florida... | reverse complement strand
GTTCTTATTGGTTATTCAGGAGAAAAGCGCTGTAAAAAATGAAAAACGCAAAGGGCTGTTTCGGTAGTGACGTAGTGGCGCGAAACATACGTAGTCACGTGACTCAGCTGGACTTAACCATGTTCGAAAATTTTCTTTTTTTCCTGTATGCAGTGAGTATTGCGTTGTATTTAATATCCCGGTGATTTTGTTCAACCAGTTGTGAGCCACAGCTATCACATGTTTCGCCGCACGACCAGACTTGGCCGAAATTTTTTGTTTTTGCTATTTTCCTGGTGCTTTTATTCTTCTTGGGAATACTTGGCGAATGCTCAACGTGCAAGAAAGTACTGCGGATATAAATTCTTGAGTCAAGTCATTTCGCTTCTTTAATGTTCTCATGTCTTAATGGCCACATTTTTATTAGCGCAGTACGCTGCTGGAGTGACTATATGAAGTTGACTTTTTGTCAAATTGCACAACTTTCATTTCGGTTGTTTTGACGAAAAATGGTGGAAATGAAACGTTTCTTTTACATCGTATTATTTCGCAGATTACTAACACGTACCCACTGGCAAATATCTCTCTTGTTGGATTGGCAAACAACCATTTGAGACTATTAGATAAGCCGGATATAAGTCTCAACTCCAGCCTGATATTTTCGTTTTATTTAAAAGTTATGGACTTCAGGAAGGACCAAAGGGAGGTAGGAAGCATACAACTGCTTGCTAACGGTTAACTTACTCAGTTTCTTCTGTTTAATTTGGAAAGCTTCGCAATTACTCTTTCATTTGAAGGATAGCGGTTTATCGTAAAAGCAGATTTTGTACTTCGGTGTCGCGTGGAATCAACCGTTCAGCGAAATTAGCTGTTCGCAATATTTAACTCGGTTACGATTTGACTTTCATGGCAAAGGAAGTACGTTTTACAAAGTGATCTTTCACAAAGTTCACTTCTAGTATGCTCACACGAGCTTGCAATGAAATGATGGTAGTTAAAAAGCGATTTAGGCAAGTGTTGTTTGTGCTTATGAGAAAATTGAACCATTTATTAGTTTGAAAAGGTATGGAAACATGGTTGATGTTGTAGGTGTTCGATTGTGTCTTGAAAACTTTTTTCACTTATTGCCCTTTTCCTATCCATTCAGCTTCCTTCAGACAAAGTCAGACAAGTGGAAGACTGCGTTCTTGACGGAGTCAACACACTGCTGTTGAAACTCCCCGAAGAAGAATTTCAATTTGTTTATCACAAGGTTGATATGCCATGAATCATTTCTTGTTTTTGTGCCTAGAAATATGTGAGATTAAGACAACCTAGTGTTTTTTAGAGAACTTGCCACGTCTTTAAGTGTAAGTGATATTACGGGGGAATTTTTGAATCGAAGACGTGGGAAGTGACGTAGTGCAGTTCGGTCGCTTGTTTCATTTTTCATTCGAAGTTTGGCAAATTATTGCGTTCTTATCCGATTGAAAACTTTTCAATCGTTACAGAACATTTTTATGATCGATTCACGACCTTTGTCTCTTGTCTGAGCATCACTCTGTCGTCTTGAGTTCTCAACGGATGCGACGTTCGTTTTCGTTGATGTTATTTTTCCCCAAATGAGATTGGGCGGTTTGGCTTGAACCGGATGCTCAGCTGGTGTATTCCACGTTAGAGCGTTAATCAGATCTACGGTTTATCGCATTTATATTCAGACTCGTTATATTCAAATCCGTTGATTGTATCGCGAGGCGGCAGCGATCAGATGACTCTCCGCATGTACAGTATTTCAACCTTGACCTCGCGCACCTTCGAGATGCGGGTGTTTCAAAGATCGTTAACTCCCGACGTCGAGTTGCTTTGCTCCTGACGTGGCGTCCGAGCTGTGACGTAACGAGTCAGCAATAGTGACCAAACAATGGGTTGTACGTCGTCATAGAATCGATTTTGTTGGTTTCAAACAAATACTGCAGTTGATCTTGTTTGCAGCTTTACGTTTGGGGTTGTTCTACCGACTCTCCCTTTCAACGCTCCACTACCTTCTATCGCTGCGTGAATTTGCTGGCCGTGAAGTTGAAGGGTTTGTTCTCCGCATTCGCTGTTGACCTCGTGCAGCACATTCATACCCTGTTCGAGGTTCAGGTCTCATCTTATGACAAAGGTCAGTGCAGTTACTGTACTTTGCCACGCTGTGCTTAGATGTTGGGATCACCAAACTTTTTTGTTTAACTCGGAATACTCCGGTGGAAAGTAGACGCGTGTTTTAAAAGCTTTAAACGCCCCATGAAGAGTTTGGTGCAGTCTTTTTCATGTAAGATCTTTCATAAATTAATGTTCAGTCGCACTGTGCAAAGAGATTTATTGCTTCTGACCAGCTTTTCCCAGTTTAATGTGCCAACGTATTTTTGCAAAGTGCGAAATCCGTCGAAGTGGTCACAAGTGTTGTTACTCAAACCTGGGTTTTGTTGCTCCTCGAATGTCGACTTCGTTCAAACGATCGTTTTCTGACGAATGTTGGTTGAGCACTGAACCGTGACTAATCCTTCCTGAATTGTTTGTCGCTTTCGCATTCGTGAAGTATTTGAAAATATTCCGCTGCTTGTCCTGGTGCTTTTTTGTGAACTACAGTACAAACGGTAAAAAAACAACTTGGCCGATGAAAACCCGGTCGGTTGTAAGTTTGGGACAAACTAAGAAATTTGGTTATTTTTTGAAATACACGAGGTCTAATTTGCTGTAATTGTGATGTTCAAGCAGCCGTGTCGGATGACGCGTACGTTGAAGATTACTGTCTACGCATGAGTAACGCCGTCGACATGATGACGACACTCTTGCAGCATGACGAAGGCTTCATGAATCGGGAAAGGTTCGATCTCATCTGTTCCCCGATGGTAAACGAGGTAAAAAAAACAGTGAAACCAGCTTATGCGCAGTATGGCAGTGTTGTCGAAACCTGCATTCACTTATCCGGCCTTAGATCGCTGTGAAACGGCCCTTGGTTGGATCCTATCGCTTTTCTTATTAGGGACTTTCCCTGGTTTGAGACACTTTCGCCACTGACTTATTAATATATGACCTTCTTGATCATCCTCACATTTTGCCGCAAACGAATGACTTGGTGTATCCTCAAAATGAAATCACAACCGTTGTTTGAAGCAAACTGTGAAGGGAGGAGTTATTTTCCATGTTTTTTGGTGATACCATGTAAGTTGTGTCACGTGGATGGCGCACTCACCATTCAGTTTTAGACGAACGAGATTTAAGTGCAAAACCAAAGAAGTGACCTGCTTCAAAATTTTTGTTTGTTACTGATAAAAGTTATGCTACGAAAAGAGAAAAAATAGAACATTTTTGTCCTGTTCTGAATTAGTTTTCGCAAGTATTTTATGACATGAAGTAACTGTTCTTACGTTTAATCCGCAATGAAAATTTATTTCAGTGGTTGAACCGCTGTGACAGTGGGTTCCTCTGCACAAACCTCCAAACAGCTCATTTGCGTTTTCGTTTCAGATTGAAAAGGTGGTCGGGGATGATGACGCAGGAGTGACGAAAATGAACGCTTATGTCCACAACTCAGTTCTTCCTTGTTTGGCCTGTCTGGCCATGTGTTCGAACAACAACATTGGTTGGCGTACTTTGCACAATATGGTCCTTTCCAAAACACGGCACAATAGACCGGAGGTAAGAATACAATCTGAGGAAACCGGATCAAATGACTGAAGTTCATGAAGCTTTCGTCTATAAATTTGTTATATCCTTGTGTAGTTTTAACTTTTAGCTTAGTTACCACTTTCAGCAACAGAGGCGAGAAATGAATGTAATATTGTAGAAGATCGGTTGGTCTGCAAGCCCTTAACAGCGTCGTATGAAAAGAGCCTAAAAAGAGAAAACAACAAGATTAATCAAAATTTGCATGTGGCATTTTCTCTTCTTGTCAATTCGTTTTCAGGCATTCTTTGATCAAAGTCGACTTTTTCACCTATTGTTTCACTTACTTGGGATTTTTCTGTGGAGTCGGAGGTAAAATCTCCGACTCCTTAAAGTGAATGAAGTTTGAAAATTGCAGCAACAAGCAATCAATAGAAATCGTGGTACACAGCAAAAGTCTGTTTCAACAAAAGTTTCAAAAGAAATTGTACCATTTCAACAGGAAATCCCAACTTAGAGTGTGATGTGAAAATGACCAAGAGGACTGTCAGAGTCAGACAAAAAAATCCGACTCCGCAACCCTGGTTTTGTGTCTATTCACAAACGTCTGTGTTTTCCAGGTTCGACGGTGTGCGTTGGATGCTATACTTGCTATTGGACAAAAACTTGGGCCTGATTACATTACGATGGTGCCAGATACGGTGCCGTTCTTGGCGGAATTGATGGAAGGTATGATGGCCGCCACTTGATGCAAAACTAATCGTGTTTTCTTCACACCCGCTCATGTGATGCTGTTTTTGAAAACCCTTTGGAAAAAGCTTTTTTTCAACGAACTTATAATCTGGTGAAACTATGCTTGATTGTGGTATGAGAATGTTTACAGGCCCCAGGTCTCTTCATTTCTAAAATATACTAGATGCCAGGCTAGCCTAGGAAAAGTTACCTATTGCTGTCATAAGAAAGTCAAGCCTACCGACCAACAGCGTTTTTGCAGAACGAATTTCAGCGCTACCTGGCTCATTGCGAGCGTTTTGTCTCAGGCTGGAAACTCGAAACACTCTTGTCACTTCTTTTGTTGGTATTTGTTTTCTGTCTCGCGGGTTTGCTGTAAGCACGATCAGCCAAAATTAGTTGCAGTGAATTAAAAACGATCATGGGAAATTGCTTCAGTGCAAACAGAAAAGCGCTTCCACCCGAGCTTAGCATGGCAGCTTTCGAAAGAAACGAGTCACGGTTGGGCGACTTCGTGGAATTCAGTCAAAATTTATTACCCCACAGTTTCCTCCAAGCCAGGAAAAAAACGGGACAGTCTACGCAAAAATTCTAACTTGATGGACATATTCTGTTCGTTTGCTCCCCCAAACCGAAGTGTGAGGGTGGAAGGGGCCCTTAGCAACACGTCCCAAACGTGTGAGTTCCTTTTACGCTGTGTGACTAGAGTTCGGGTTCGACACAAATCAGGATGAGTCGGTGAAAAATTTGTTTTGCTCGTTGCTCAGTGGCGTTGGTGTATCGAGAATTTCTTTCGTTTTCAGACGATGACGCCGACGTGGAGAAGCACTGCCATCATGTGGTGGCGCAACTGGAGGAGGCCGTTGGTGAATCGCTTCAGAAATACTTTTGATCGACGATGACGTTAACTGCTCTCGCGTGTGTGCCTAATAAATTCTCATTCGTGGGAAATCACCAAGCGTGAAACTGCTGGTCGTTTTAGGATCTGTAGTTGCCAAGTCACCGCATGGTCAAGAGCAGATCTCTCAAACTCGCGGCCCGTTGGCCAGATGAGGCCCGCGATGCTTTTGGGAATTCGCAAATAATTAACATTTAAGTTTAGCTTATTCGCCGATGTTTAAAAGTGCTCGGCTAGCGATTGAACAAGTTCCTTTTGAATGAACGTAGGACGGCTAGAAATTTTACCTATAACCCACAAAACCCAAAGCAGGAAATAAGATTTAAAGCTGTTTCTAGAAACGTTCAGGTTCTGCCATTGTTGCATCAGCGTCATAATGCCACCCTCGGGTTACTTCGTAAGTCCTCACTTGGTCCTCGAAGCATCTTGAATTTGAGGCCCCTGGTCAAGAGGGCATGAAATGACGCGTCATGCAGTTCTCTTTTTGCTTTGAAACGATCGCAATATCCTCTCGCATGTCAAATACTAGTGGCTGAAAAAAGTTCGGTGTTCACAACCTGTGAAAATACGTATGCTTTACGCAGGCCGTAACTAAGGGGCATTTGCCCCCCCGCTGAAAAAATGTGTTGGGTCTAGTTTAAAAATTTTGGGCCACTCTCAGAAAACTCTTCGCTCCCCTTTGTGCCCCAGGGTTGTTACGGGCCTGGCTTTGCGTACCTGAAAGTCCCATTTTGAACAGGTATTCCATTGAAAAATGGTTAAATCGGGTGGCGGGGACACTCATTACTGCCCGTGGCGCATGCCATCGTGATGAGTTATTCATAGAGATGTTCTGCGTGGATACTTGTTTCTGAGCACGTTGCGAAAGACGTCATAGCACTTTTTCTGTACAACAACCTTGTCTGTATTTGCTGGAAGGTTCTAACTACTAAGGTCTTTTGTAGCGTGTGCAGTGAGGCTTATGTTTTGGCAAAGTAAACTGTAGAACGCACCTGACGAGAAACAGGCTCTGACGAATTGTGGTAAAAATACGCATAGGCTGCGCTTGTAAGCTTGTTTCGATTCCGTCTGTCAGTAGAACGACTGTGGAACAGGCTTTGTCCATGTAATATCATATTTGACATGATCCTTAGCTGTCAGTTTTCATCACATTAAATGTGGCTGGATTACTAGCGGTGAACATCGTTCTAGAGCAGGGGTTCCCAACCTGTGGTACGCGTGCCACTATATTAAATGCAGTGCTGTTGTTCGTCGATTCGAATCTGACCACGGCAACTAGGATTTTATAGAAGCGGAGCGATGTGTCCGCAGGTGGGTTACGAGGCCGATGCGGGCGTGGAAATCCCTCCCACAGGTCTGACACCGCTGGGTGAGAGGCGTGTCGACTGCGTTGTCAGCTCGAGCCTTTCGTGTCTGGCGTTTTTCTTTGGCGGTGTTGGAACGTTGATACTCCGAGTGGAGGCCACGGCACATCTATGGATCATGCTTCGCCAAGCTAGTCTGCCAGATGCTGCTTTTTCCCAGGTTGTGACGTCGATGTTGAAATCTTTGAGGGAGTCTTTGTAGCGCCTGCGCTGCCCTCCGATCTTTCTTCCACCACGACTGAGTTCACCATACAAGAGCTGCTACAACAAATGCAGTACTAGATATAGCAGCATTGTACAGCACCAGTTGCTATACCACCACCATGGGCGTAGCCAGGGTGGCACCTAGGCCATGGTCCCAAAAATACATCCAATTTTACAAAAGGTCTTGCTACGTTTGAGGTATCATGATGACGTCATCGAAACGCAAACAAAGGTTTGTCCCTCCCAAAATTTTCTAGCAAACTCGGTCCCTAGTTCGACCAACAAATATAGCCACTTTCTAGGCGTACAAAAGTAAAGATTTTTGTGTGATACCCAACTATTTTCACAGAACTTCGGGTATTTAAACAAGTGAAGACTTTTTGGCGCACCCTTAATTTATTGCCCCCCAAACATCTGGTCAGGATCCGCCACTGGCTGCATGTGTCAAGATCTGTGTGTTAGACAATGCGCTGATCACCCACGTAAAATTGGCAATACCCAAAACCGGATTAACCATTAAGCTACTAACGCTATAGCTTTAGACCCTGGAAAATTACGGCCCTCAATTTTCTTTTTGATTATTGTTTTTATTACAAGCAACTGCCGAATTATCTCATAAAATTTATCAAATTTAATGAAATATCTGTTCAGCCTTAGGCCTACAGTACCCATAAACCGGCCCTGGCAATACCTTTCAAAAACCGTAATGCTTGAAAATCTCGCCCTTTCCGTGGGCCACAGAGCCCCAAAAACTTCAGTTCCCAGGCCATGGGTTGCACACCCCTGTTTTAGGGTTTTGTAAAAACGTACATCATTTCCCTTATCTGAAGGTTGCTGCTTGAGAACTGGATATGACTGCGACATCGGCACCGTTTGGGTTTTTAGTGTTGTAGCCACAATGCTGCGTCGCCCTGAGCCAACTAAAGAGAGTCGAGCCAACGACCCTCGGCATAATAGCAATTCAGATTCAAATCGACCAGGTTCACTCCGCTACTGCTGTCACGACTTCAGTGTTGTGTGTGGCGTAATCACCACGCCATATTAGCCATGCAGGCAAATTGTACAACGCGCCAAATCTTGGCGTACGAATCTTTGCTATTCTCGTGCTTAGGACTATGAGAATGAATCCACATTTGGGCATGAATTGAACTTCGATTAAAGTCGTTTTGATTTGAGCAAATGTAATTATATTTCCAACTTTAGTTAAATTTATAGTTCTTGCAAATCCGTTAATTTTAATCTAATTTGTGACATTTGAGTTAGCTCAAAATTTTGATTCTAATCTAATTTAGAAAAGCTAAGAAATTCTAGTTGTCCATGTCTGATGGGTAGTATAGTACTCATACTCGTATAGGCTTTCAGGGGCATTTTTAAAAATAACTCTGGCACCATTCCATTCGTCTTTGAAAATCAAGAAAAGTCATGGAAGCACAGGTTTCCAACATTTTTCTAAGTACAGTATACGAAATCAACAAAAAAAACTCCAGGTAGTAGACCACCTAGGAATCCTGAGCAGGGTTTCACACCAGAAGAACAAAAAATTTGATTGATCTAGTGAAAGTTAGGTTACGATTTTCGTAACTAACAAAATAGCACTGAAACTTCCATTACAAGACCACATAGACAAACACGACGATAAAAATAATACCACGTGAAGAATAAAATATTTTCCTATACTGTATTACTAACTCGAATACAAGTAAAAAGTCTTACTTCTCTATTGAATACCGTTGAAAAACAGCGAAACTTTTGTTGAAAACACACAATTTTAATTTTCACAATGTGATTAAAATTAGCGCCATCTTGCTATTCCGAGCACACCAGGTTAGTTCAAAGTATATCTAAAAGCTCAACTGGTTGCGAGTGCTCAATACCTGAGGCATCATTCCGCTCGACGCTTGGTCGGCAGATGACGTGTCACTCGTATTTGCTTTTCGCCATGATGAACGAAATTTTGGCAGTGTCGGTTTTATCTGATACACCAGTTGAGCTTTTAGATATAGCCTACTTAGCGCCATCTTGTGATAAAGGCTTCTAAACACTGCTGTAAAACGATTGCTCATTGATTAAATAACGATGTTATCAGGAAAGATACAGTGGTATTGGTTAACTAACTGGATTTCTCATTGGTGTAAAGTGTTAAGTTTTCAATGGACAAGTTTGATGCAAGATACATTGGATATTACAGGCACTGGCTACGAATAGGCTACGAATAGGCTATGACTTTACCTGATTGTAGGATATACCTTGGAAACCGGCTATTCTAATCTGGTACAGTGAAAGACAGGTCTACAACATAATTTCCCTGAATAAATTCTTACTAGACTATACTAAAAACGCTTACAATCAACGTGGGTTCAACAACGTTACCTACACAATTGCTCGCTTACCGAGGCCAATGCTGACAATGGAGCTACCCACAATGCACTTTGCAATGATTGGCTATGTTATCAGGAAGCTATGGGTCGTGGGAAGATCAATTTCTTTGACGTATTAGATAAACATGAACGTTGAAAGGGGAAATGTGTGAAATCAGGTTTTGATTGGTTCAATTATGATGTGTCTATATAGCTGTCTGTTCAAAAGAGACCTGTTCATAACAGACCACTCGAAACAGACCACGTTCATAACAGACCCGTTCATAACAGACCATGTTCATAACAGACCACGTTCATAACAGACCACGTTCATAAAACACTGCATTCATAACAGACCCATTATGAAGGTTGTCTCTTGTGAACGGGTCTGTTATGAACGTGGTCTGTTATGAACGCGTCTGTTATGAACATGGTCTGTTTCGAATAGTCTGTTATGAACAGGTCTGTTTTGAAAGGGAACCGTCTATATCAGTGATGGAGTCACGAGACGCAGTCTCGATATCGAGACCCATTTTTGCGAATCTCGATCTCGGAAGCTACAGGTCTCGGTCAGTACCGGATTAACAATAGTAGCAAATGTAGCAATTGCTACGGGCCCCGCGCTTTTGGGGGCCCAGCGGTCTTCTGTAATAAATCTTATTTATTACATTATATATAAAAATTTGTTCAGTCTAGGAAGTCAAGAAGTCAGTATTTTGCTAAATTTGCCATAAGTAGTAAGCGAAGGTTTTAAATTGAACGCTGTCTGTGTCCAGAAATTCTTGTATGATTCTTTTTGTGCAGTTACGTAACAAAAGGCATAAGCTTGCACTCAGCAGTGTTGCCATTTGAGCTGATTTGCTGCTAAATCTTGCAGGATTTTCTCGCTGTTAGCTGTATGATTTTCAATCTAGCAGTTAGCTAATTTTCTAGTAGGATTTTACCAACCTTTTAGCAGGTTTAGCAGGTAACAAATTCCTGACCAAAACCTATTCTAAGAGTTTTTCAAGATGAAAACTTTACACCTTCTTCATCAAAAAATGTACTTATCTTCTTCATGACGTTTTTAACTGGGTAACACCAGTGGCGTTTCTAGAATGAAAAAACTGGGGGGCCACTGCGGGACCAAGGAAAAAGTGAGGGCCAACATAAATGTCTCTCTTGCATTGTGATTTTCCGTTGTAATGAAGATTGATTTGCTATGACTAACCCTATCAAACCCAATATAGGCTTGTGAATATCGTCAGAACCGTCGCCAGAAAGTCTTCAAATCGCATAAAATTTTGCTGGATGAAAGTTATTTGCTGTATATGTGAATCAAACGAATTTGAACGTGAAATTCAGCACAAAACTGGGGGCGAGCCAAAAATCTGGGGGGCCATGGCCCACCCAAGCCCCCCCTTAGAACCGCCACTGGGTAACACCAGGACAAAGCACAATCAGCTGCCCGCAATTATTTGGAAGTTTTATTATGATGCAAAGAAGCTGCTTCAAGCAGATGATTGTATCATGACAACAAATTATTAATTAGATAGCTTGGTGAAGCCTAAATTATTTGCTTGTGTAGTTAGTGAGCGCGTTAGGTTGAAAGGCAACATTGGTGGAATATGTTTTTATTCCACGACACGATATTTCCAAGTGATTCAGTTACGCTAGTAAGTAGTAATATCTGGTAAAAAAAACTTCCTGGTAAACCGAAGCTGCCAAAAGCTTAGACGTATGTGGTTGCAAGATTCAGAATTTAAAAGTTGGCTCAATGCCTACTGCCTCTATCCTGCTGCTTCAACAAAAGACTTTTGCGAAGTTTGCATTAATGCAATCATAGCGGAGTACTGTTAGCTTACTGTAAAAGGCATTACTGGTAGCAAAAGCACTCAGATAAGACTAAAGAACCTTTTGCATGCTCCCTAATGTAACACAAAGTTACAAAGACCAGATTTAGAAAGTTGTAGGGCTGAAGCTATGCTCAGATTGTTTATCGCTGAGCATTATTCTACTGTATAAAAACATGCAACCATTTGAAAGAGATCGCCAAGAACTGTGTGTCATACAAAAAACGAGGCAAGCTGCAATTACGTTGCTCAAAAAGTCAAAATGCCGGCTGATAGAAAAAGAGGGCCGAAAAATGTGTTGGTCAAGACCGGAATTTTCAGCCCATGCTTATTGAGAGCGAGTGCAAGACGAAAAATTACTATATTGTATAACTTTATAGGTTTCTGGGGCTCTATTGTATAACTTTATAGGTTTCCTACTATATTGTATAACTTTATAGTCTCAAGGCAACAGGTTTGTTACCGAGATCAGTGCCGGATTCAGGTAGCGCGGGCCCCGCGCTACCTGAATCCGGCACTGGTCTCGGTAACAAACCTGTTGCCTTGAGACTTGGAATACTGCAAAGGTATGGCTGAGGAAAATTTATGTAATTCAACGTGGTTGTTTTCTGCTGTGTCTGCAGGTAAGAAAAATGCCAGAAATTCGACAAAATTTCAACTTCGAAGTGGTGATGCTTTTTTTTTTAAATTTTTAGAAAAATTTTGGCATAATCCACAAATTTTCAAGTCCAGGTATTTTTAATGAAGTCTCGGTCTCAACTACATTTCTGGTCTATATGCCCTAAAAAGGTCCTTAGCCAGATCAGGGATCCCTTTTCACCAGCCCCCCGGTCGGGGTTCCTTCCTCCTGCTTTGGATTTTAGCATACGTCAGACAAAACAAGGGTGTAACCACTTTAGACCTAAATAGCATTTATATACCCTGCAGACGCCTATTTTTGTTTGGCCGTGAAATCGTCATATAGCTATTAGTTACGAAACAACACTATAAACCAAATTTGCTGCAGAGGAAAAACCATTAGATTATATTCCAGGAAACATGTTGACCTACAGTGCTTTTTCTGAAAAAACATCAGAAATTTGCCTAGCTAGGCCGTTAATTTTGTAGATAAATTGCAGCAGCATTTTGCAATGAACAATATTGACATTCAAATTATATGCGCGCTTCAACTTCATTACTTTTTTCGACCTGTAAGATGGATTGCAAAATACGATAAAACACGTATCATTTCACCACAGCAGGCATCACTTAAAATAATTTCACTCTTGCAACATCTAACCAAAGCAGGCATTCAGGCGACTGCCAGGGAAAAGGCACCTGCTTTGCGATCAAATTCTCCAGCTAACTCACTGACGAATCGAGGAACTGCAAGCGTGCTGTGCTCACTTTAAATACCGAAAGCTCACTCAACCAGTCAAGCGTTTGGTGATTCAGCAGAAATCGTGTTAAGTGACCTCGTATAATGCGTAATGCAAAAAGGTCTTAAAGGCGTTCATTTTGCACAATTTAACAGTTTAGAAACAAGCTTTCTTCGGACCCGAATTTTCTGAAGTTTTTCTCCAGTCCCCTATTTTTGCACCGGCTTCGCAGAAAGTGCCAAACTGTATTCAACGAAACATAGAGTTGACAAATACCGCTGGGATGTCGAAAACCTGGCTTGAAAACGATCTTAAAACATCGACAGCGAACATTTGAGTAAAGCTGCTTTATTGTGACAAACAGAGGTGGGGTGGCAATTTTCTAGGTGCCGGAGCTCTGCTGAGCATTTTCGCATATGCTGTATTTGTAGGTAACGACCCATCCTACTGTTCGAGTTGGCGGGCAGCACTACACCACTGGTGATAAACAAGAATTGTCAGCAGCACCACAAACGTTTTCAGAAGTCTGCTTTACTATTTCTGTTCAATTCCGTTATGTTCTATCAGAGGGTCACTAGTGGTCTGCAGCGGCCATCACTCTTTATTGAGCCGCGGGCTACGCGGCTATTTCCGTATTGAAGGCTGCATTGATCGCGATTCAATGGCAGCATCGCGCGTGGATGGTTTCCTTGCACCCACTTACCAATCCCGAGGATGGAGAGGCCCCAAGTACCGTTTTTCAAGTCTTCGGTATGACCCGGCCAGGAATCGAAGCAAGCCTACCAGCTTTGGTAGGGCGTACTTTCTGCAACATTAAAAACCTTGTCTAACGTTTGATAGTGTGCTTAAATGGTGATACAATTACAGTTCCACTATAGCACTTGCAAATGTTGACCGGGGAACCGAACGCACGTGTTGCAGAGAATGTCAACTTTCATTTTGTTTTTGTCATGGAATACGCCAAACGCAGGAAGTGACTTCTTCTGTTGGTATTGCCCTCGGCACTTACATGCGCTCGGGCTGCAGCAAGCAGACTTGGGGCGATTACAGCACAAATGTAATCGATTACGATTACTTGCCACATGCTCGATTACGATTACGAATAAACAAAATAACAATGTAATCGATTACGATTACATTGAAAGTAATCACGATGACATTTATCTTGAAACATTCTCAGAAAGAAAACAAAAACCCATTTGCAAGCTTTCACGAAAGTATATTTTCAGACAACATACGATATGAATAAACGCAATTTGCAATTTGCAAGGATTAAGCACCGGAAAAAAGAAAAATCACATCAATTGTTGACTGAGATTTTTGTGCAGACAACAAACCAGTTGCGTAATAGAAGTTTGAGCAAGGGGGTAAACTTAGCTGAAAGAAGCCCACTAGCCACTTTCGGGGGCCCACTAGCCAACACTCAGAAAAAAACGTGAGAAATGATGGTGAATCCAGATGTGGATGGCTATACTAAAACCCTAAATCAAAGGAAAATACTCCACGGAGTATTGTTCACTTTAAATCAATATGGTGTTGAAGTTGGAAATATCTCCCCAAAAAATTTTTCTGTGTCCGATGCTTTCATTAAAGTAACTTTGGCAATTTTGTAGTAGTGTCTTTCATCTTTGACCTGTCAACTGTATTATGCTTGAGTATAGACTATCGAGACTTTAAAACCCGAAATTCATAAAGAAAAAATTTTTTACTTTTTATTTTTTCTCAAAAATTTATTTTTGTTCAGGAAAATGTATTTTTTCCAACACAATGTTTTTGCCCAAAATGCAGCACCTTTGTTCAAACGTTAAAATGTTTTTCCAAAAATTTGCGTTTTTTCAACGACGCTTGGCCAACGCTTTTTGTTTTTATTGCGTCGTTACCATGCGCACCTGATAGTTAGCAGAGTTTGTTCAACTAGTTATTAAACTAACTTTTACTACATTTTGAACCGATTTAAACTTTTGCAAATGCATTTGGAATTACATTAATTTTTGCATAGCAAAGAACGATGCAGTGGTCTTAACTTTCTTCAAACAAATCGGTCGCTTGCTAAATGTAGGTCGAAAGCGTCTTACATATTCGTGCTATGACCACACACTTAAACTTCTTCAGGTGAGGTTACATTTTTTGCTGAGGTGTTTGGAATGAGTGTCGTTGCCAATGACCAGTACGCATCTCTGAAACTGGCCGAAAAACGCAAAAAATGACAACTTACTGAAAACCAAAATAATACTAAAACCGAAATACAGTAAACCTCGGTTAATCTGGATTCGATTTGACCGACGATTTTATCCGGTTTAGGCGAAGATCCGGATCTACCGAAGATGGTTCTTTCTATCCTGACGTCATCTAAGTACTGAGATATCGGTGAAAATTACTTAAATTGAAAGCATTTACAACCCAACAGCAGACGTTCGCAGATGCAAACTGAATTTACTTGATGTATTTACAATGGTACGAAAGGCTAGTAACCGCCATATCGAGGCAGTTATGAACAATCTAAAGTTCATAATTTTAGGTTACCTGAATGCGAAAAATATGGGATTTTGGACTGACACAGATTTTTGTGACTGGTCCACAAGTAGTGACTAAGACATGTTAACGAGTACAACACACTCAGAGATAATACTCTACATACGCACACTCAGCACTGATCAAAGGACTGAAATCGTGTTGCGGCGGCCTGCCTTGAGCGTTATGTTCTACGTCAGGGGTCTCCAAACTACGGCCCGCGGGCCAAATCCGGCCCTCGAAGCCATTTCATCTGGCCCGCAGAGACGTTTTGCTACAGTAATAATGAAAAGACAATATAATTACGAAAAATTTGTTGACTTGGTGAAACGTAACATATCCCGAAACAATCACTTTATGTAAGATGTCAGGCCCTCGGACTGTTGAGTAATAGCATATGTGGCACTCGGACAAAAAAGTTTGGAGACTCCTGTTCTACGTGATTAGTACTATTTATTGGGAACAAAAGGCCGCTGTCAGACTGGAACAAGGATTATCTGAACCATTCGAAATAAAGAGAGGAG